>JAEIGA010000316.1_pt1 | contig 70826 bp, 56 predicted proteins | sample 9270691 | NCBI WGS metagenome assembly JAEIGA01 (sample SAMN17057246, study PRJNA624740) | gut metagenome | biome: biome; isolation source: fecal sample | host: Bos grunniens | place: China: Xizang | collected 2019 | reverse complement strand
TGGGCGCATCTCCAGCACAGTACTTCAATGCAATCAAGGAGGCTGAGGCATATGACGGCCCATCACTCATCATCGCTTACGCTCCATGTATCAACCACGGTCTTAAGGCTGGTATGGGTCTTAGCCAGAAGGAGCAGAAACTTGCAGTTGAGTGCGGTTACTGGCATCTTTACAGATACAACCCAGCTCTTGAGGGTACAGAGAAGAACCCATTCTCACTTGACAGCAAGGAGCCTGATTGGAGCAAGTTCCAGGACTTCTTGAAGGGTGAGGTTCGTTTCGCTTCACTTTACAAGATGTTCCCAGACAGCGCTGAGGAGCTTCTTCAGAAGACTGAGGAGTACGCAAAGGTAAGACTTGAGACTTACAAGAGACTTGCTAAATAATTGAAGTAATGAAACGTATCATTACAATCATCGCAGCATTGGTACTTGCCTCCAGCGCAGTATCAGCTCAGACATATTACCATCCGGAGTGCAAGGTCACTCCGGACCAGGTAATTGAACTTTACCCTGTAGGACAGGATCCGATGCCATATGAGAGAGGGCGCGCACGCGCGATAGGAATCGGACCGGTTGTGTCAAACGGCATCACCGAGAAAGAGACTATCGGCAAGGGCGGCGGAATCTCAAACATAACCAATCCAAGAATCGAAATCTACCTTCCAGAGAAATGCAACGGCCAGATGGTGGTTGTGTGTCCGGGAGGAGGCTACGGCTTCACCTCATCATGGAATGAGGGTCAGTTCGTTGCAGAGTGGTTCAAGGAGCGCGGCATCGCAACAGCAGTTGTGGAGTACCGCATGCCTAACGGACATTGGGAAGTACCGCTCACAGACGTTCAGAACGCCTTCCGCTTCTGCCGTGAAAACGCAGCAAAATGGGGTGTGAATCAGATTGGAGTAATGGGCTTTTCAGCAGGCGGCCACCTCGCAGCATCAGCGACCAACCTTTTCGTTGACGAGGTCACAAGACCAGACTTCTCTATCCTCATCTACCCTGTCATCACAATGGAGCGCGGAGTGACACACAACGGCACACGCAACAACCTGATCGGCAAGGACGAGGTTTGGGCAGCAAAGGGCAAGACCAAGAAGGAAAAGAAGGCAGCAGCAGCTGAGCATCAGGCACTTATCGACCGCTACTCAATTGAGAAGCAGATCACTGCCAACACACCGCCAAGCTTCATCGCACACTGTACTGACGACAAGACAGTTCCTATCGAAAACGCCGTAAGATACTACACTCAGCTTACAGTAAACAAGGTACCTGCTGAGATGCACATCTGGCCAAAAGGCGGACATGGTTGGGGCTTCACAAGCGCCAAGTACGGCGGAAAGAATTTCGAGTACGCACGTGCAGAATTTGAAGCATCACTTGAGCGTTGGCTCAAAGGTCTTCAGAAATAACAGGACTAGTTCTCTAGAAAGTCTGAAAGATACTTGCGAAGGAAGGATGAGGTCCTAGACTTAGAAAATTCCTTGGACGGAGTATAATAGACATAGAGATCGAATAATGACTCAGGGAGTGCAAGCTGAACAAGTGAGCGTTCCCTGAGTTCTTTTTCTGCATACCTCAAAGGTAGAAGGGCAGTTATCTCATGAGAGCTTGAAGCAAGTCGTTTGACAGCAGCTAAGGATGGACTTCTAAAGACGATTCTTGAAATCACCTCAATATTAATCTTCTCCTCAAGTGGAAGCCATAGGGCCTGTGGCTGGCGAAAAAGAGTTCTTGGACTATGCTTGCCTTGAGTGTGTGGATTGGTAGAAGATGCGACAAGTCCGACAGGAAGACTGGCCAAAAGGGCAGCAGAACTGTCTAAAGACGGAGAAACAAGGGAGGAGATGATCTCAATATCAGGAACGAAACCATCATTAACCTGAGAAGTCAGACGCACCTCAGACGAGAAGCCGGGAACGGCTGCATAAAGAGATGCAAGTACATCAGGCAGAATGAATTCCGCGACATCATCAGAGGCAAGAATGTTTATCTTCTCCAGCTTTGTGTTTGTTGCCAGAGCAAACATTGACTCCGCAGAATCATACCAATAAAGTATCTTCTCTGCGTATTGAATAAAGGTACGGCCATTTTCTGTCAAGACCACATCTCCCCTATTCCTCTCGAACAGCTTTGTATTCAAAGTATTCTCAAGGTCGGAAATATTCTGGCTGACTGCCGGCTGCGAAATTCCAAGAATCTTTGCAGCCTTTGTAAAGTTGCGTTCCTGGGCAACCGTTACAAATACCTTTAATTTGAAATCTTCTAGCATAATAGGACAAATATAAGAAATTTTTAGTTTATCTTTGTAGTTATGTCTATTGTAAATAGACTAATACAGAAAACTATAACATCAATAATATGAAAAAAATCCTAACGTTTATCGCGGCGATTTTCGCTGCTGCAGTAGTGTTCGGACAGACACCGCTGCCTAACGATCCTGAGGTAAGAGTAGGTAAGCTTGAGAACGGCATGACCTACTACATCCGCCACAATGACAAGCCTGCACAGAGAGCAGAGTTCTACCTTGCTACAAATGTAGGTGCATACCAGGAGGCAGATGACCAGGACGGTCTTGCACACTTTCTTGAGCACATGTGCTTCAACGGAACGAAAAACTTCCCAGGCAAAGCTCTTCTAGACTATCTTCAGAGCATCGGAGCTGAGTTCGGCCGTAACATCAACGCCTCTACAGGTTTTGAGCAGACTCAGTACATGCTTAACAATATTCCTATCGTAAGAGAGGGCATCATCGACTCTTGTCTTCTTGTGATGCACGACTACTCTCATTTCGTGACAAACAACCACGATGAGATCGACGCTGAGAGAGGAGTAATCCTTGAGGAGAGAAGAACAAGAAGAGATGCAAGCTGGAGAATGTTCGAGAAGTCTCGTAAGTACTACTTCGGAAACACTCACATGGCTGAGAGAACCCTTATCGGTGGCGAGGAGCAGCTTAAGACTTTCAAGTATGAGAGCCTTGAGAACTTCTACAAGACATGGTACCAGCCAGATATGCAGGCTATCATCGTTGTAGGAGATATTGATGTAGACCAGATCGAGTCTAAGATCAAGACTATCTTCAGCGACATTCCCGCTCCTGCAGTTCCTACAAATAAACCAATCTGTGCTATTCCAGACAACAAGGAGCCTATCGTCGGTGTAATCACAGACCCAGAGGCAACAAGCACTTCAGTTGAGATTCTCTGGAAGTCTCCTTCAACTCCAAGAGAGTTTAGAAATACAGATGCAGCCTTCGTTAATGACATGCTAAAGAGCTACATCGGCATGATCATGAGCGAGAGATTCACAGACATCGCTTCTAAACCAAACTCACCATTCCTGAATGCAAGTTTTGGTTTCGGCAGCTTATGCGATGCCACTGAGGCAGCATTCGGTTCAGTAGGTTGCAAGGACGGAGATGCAATCAACGCTTTCACTGCCTTTATGGTAGAGATGAAGAAGGCAATGCAGTATGGTTTCACTGACGGCGAGTACACTCGTGCTAAGGAGAAACTTATCAGCTACGCAGAGAAGGCTGTAGAGGCTGCTGATACAAGAAAGAACCCTGAGTTCGTTCGCCCTATCATCAACCACTTCTTCAAGAACGAGGCCTACCTTACTCCACAGATGGAGTTAGACCTTATCAAGGCTATAAGCGCACAGCTTAATGCCCAGGTACTTAGCACTATCCTTCCACAAGTTCTTACTGAGGAGAACGTAGTTATCCTTTACAACGGTCCTGAGAAAGAGGGCGTGAAGACCCCTACTGAGGCTGAGCTTCTTGCTGCCCTTGAGCAGGCTAAGAACACAGAGATCGAGGCACCTAAGGAGGAGGCTGCAATGGAGCCTCTTGTGGATGCAGCGGCTCTTAAGGGTTCTGCTGTGAAGAAAGAGGCCAAGACTATCTACGGCGCAACTGAGTGGACACTTAAGAATGGAGTCAAGGTGGTTGTTCTTCCTACAGAGCATAAGAAAGATCAGGTTCTCTTCAATATGACTATGGACGGAGGTCTTTCACTTGTTTCAGATGAGGACATCTACTCATTCGAGGACAACATCTGGGCACTATACCTTAACAATACAGGAGTTTCAAAGTTCCCATCGACAACTCTCAGAAAGATGTTGGCAGGTAAGATTGCAAGCATGAGTCCTTCGGTAGGCAAGCTTACTCATGGATTCAACGGATCTTCATCTCCTAAGGACATCGAGACTGCACTTCAGCTTCTATACCTTCAGTTTGTAGATCCAAGATTTGACGCTGAGGAGTACGCTGTAGGTATCCAGCAGATCGAGGCGGTTCTTCCAAACCTTCTGAAAGATCCAAACTTCATCTTCCAGACTGAGATGCAGAAGACCCTATATGGAAACAACCCTCGCGTCGTTCTTCCTACTCCAGAGAACCTTGCAAAGGCCAACCTTGAGACCCTTGAGAAGAACTACCGCATGCTTTACAAGGACGCTGCAGGCGCAGTACTTACTATCACTGGTAATGTAGACCTTGCTACTCTTAAGCCACTTGTTGAGAAGTACGTAGGTTCACTTCCAAAGGGTAAGAAAGCTACTAAGTGGAATGAGAAGAACTCTCCTAAGATTGTAACAGGTAAGGTTGAGAACATCGCTAAAGTTGAGATGCAGACTCCTAAGGCAACTGTTCTTCAGGTTTACAGTGCATACATGCCAGTTGACGAGAAACTTCAGACAGCTCTTAAGGTTGCAAACTTTGCTCTTGACATGATCTACGTCAAGACTCTTCGCGAGGAAGAGGGAGGAACTTATGGTGCAAGTGCATCTATGAGCGCTTCAAAACTTCCAGTTGACAGAGTAGTTGTTCAGGTTTACTTTGACACTAATGTCGAGAGCCAGGCTAAACTTAGAGAGCTTGCGATCAAGGGTCTTCAGGAACTAGCTGCTAATGGTCCAACTGCAGAGCAGTTTACAAGCGCAATCGAGAACCTTAAGAAGAACCTTCCAGAGCAGAGAACTAACAATAACTATTGGTTGAATGCTCTTACTACATACAACAGATTTGGATACGACTCAGATAAGCTTTCAGAGCAGGCTATCAATGAGATGACTCCAGAGTATGTTAAAGAGGTAGTTGCCAAGATTCTTGAGGCAAACAATCTCATAGAGGTTGTTTCAATGCCTAAGTAATAAACTCAAGAAAAGGCAGAGGCCCTCACGGGTGTCTGCCTTTCTAATAGTAAAACCAATAAATATCATCAACCAATAACAGAATGTTGAGATTTTTATTGGCACAAAGGTCCATAAAATTAGCCGTGTACAAAAATAGTACACGGCTAATTTACTTTTTCGCCCTCCCAGGGCCCTGGAACAAGGATTTTACTTGCCCATTATTGCTCAATTTTCACACCTTTTTATAAACTGTTCAGTCTTCTTAAGCTGCTACTTTAACTTTCTGGCCACCAATGGTAATTCCTTAATGATATTTCTATCCAGTTCCTTATCATCATCAGTCAAGTCCTTATAAGGTTTGATAAGAGAATGGATGAACATATTATCTTTAAGATTCTTAAGATTCAGCTTATCATTTTTATATTTTCCATTCAGTGGCCTATAACCCATGAGCAGCTTCTCCATATTCCATCTGCAATGCTCTGTGAATGCCATCTTTTCTATTTGCTCTTGCGAGAAACTCACATTCTTGATACTCTTGAAAGTCTGCCCGATCGACCTGAGTTTAAACTCAATTGAGTCAGCAAGGTATAAGTTAGACCACTTATTGGAAGTCGATATCGTCTTCCATAATTTCAACAAATCTGCAATAGGAGGGATATCAGATGGCAGTTTCTTATCATGTGTGAAGTAATAGTCGTAGATATAGTTAAATGCCATTGCCAGATGATTAGAATAATAATCTATAGCAAAACTGTCATCTACCATTCCAAAAGGATAAAGATTTGCATATTTCTTATTAGCTTTAGACTCGGATGCCGTATTTCTGAAAGCTTTTATCAATGAACCGGTCTTTTCCTGTCTCACAAATACATTAACAATCTTATCCTTATCAACCACCTCCCAAGTTCTGCTCAAGTCATCTCGACCTCGTGTATATACTTCTTCTGGAAGATACATAGCCATTCCAAAACTTTGAGAAGGGTCATGAAGACAGATAGCAATAGTTGTGATGGCATGTTCGTCTTCCAGTTCCTTCTTGATCCACTCTCTTACTGGTACCGACTCCACACGACCTTTAACAAACTCAAACTGCACATCCAGGAAATTCTTTCCATCCTGAGGTTGATATATAAAGTCAAAATAATCCGAATCTCTGAAATCTCCCTTAGATAAGTCTAAGTATTTTACTGGAGCAATCTCAAAATAGCCAGGATGACGTCCGATAAAGAAATTCATTTCAACATCTGCATTATCATCCACGAAAGTGATTCTTGTCCTGTTTGCTCCTGTTTCTTCATTGAAATTAGGGAAATGAAGCATGTGCGCAGCCTCCTTTGCCAAGGCGACTCCCATACGGTTCATACCCACAACTATCAGATGAACATGTTTTGAACTATCCTTAGAGATGCCCTCATGATCTAATTCCGGATACACGATTCTCGCATCTCCTTTACCATAATCACTCTTTGTCAATAGACGATTAGCCCATCTCTTGTAAAAATTATAAGGCTTGAATTCAAAGTACTTAGACCACTCCGCACTGATATCATTCAACTGCAATGCCGCATACGAAGCCTCATTTTCAAACCAGATAGTAATTGGCTTTATCTTATCTGTTCCTCTTTTCTTATGAATATTCACAAGGGTCTCGAAAGTATAGATATTTTCAGCATCATGATCACTTTGAGTACGGTCTCCTACTACGAAAATCTCACGTGCATTAGTAGTGTAGAGGAGTTCAAGTTCCTCAACAGATTGTCTTGGAGCATGAATCAAAATCACTTTCTGCAGAGATTTCTTAGACAATTTGGACAACAGATCATTTCTTATCTCATCAACAGGAGTTGAAGCCTGAAGGACAATCTTTGAATCAGAAAATACTGCAGAACTGACAAGTTCAGAAATGATAGAAGGAACAATAGTATCATATCCAATTATCACGATATGATTCTTCAGATTATAATGCACACGTCCCTCCTTGACAGAATCAACCATCCCAATGATTGCATTGGTAATGATAGAAATGATCAGACCTGAAAATAAGATCGTTCCAAGACATTCAGTAAGAAGCAACAAAGCATTTGCAAAAGATGAGTTATACTCATAACCTGAGATACTGTTCGAATCAACAAACAGGCGGAAAATATCCCAAGACCCCATCATCTGAAGACCAAAACATTTACAGACGATAGAATAGACAACAATACATACTGTAAATATTCCTGCATTCACCATTGTAAAGAAGCCCAGTTGTCTCCAAATACCTCTGCCCAAAAATCTATTCATCAAATCCATAACAAATACTTTTAACATGACGAACAAATATAATAAAATATCTCATGAAGAGTAATATATGCGTTATACAAGTTTATAACTATATTTGCTCTATATAATTGAAATGGATATGAACATAGTACAAGATGAATTCAGCTGCGGAGTAAGAACAGTCATTGCAAAGACTGAGGGAGTGTGCTCGCAATATATTGAGTTGAAACTTTTCGGAGAAGAAATTGTGGATGTGACCTTCTACGGAGGATGCAATGGAAACCTTAAAGGAATTGCAGCCCTAGCAAAAGGACAGAAGATCGCAGACGTACAGCAGAGACTCAAAGGCATCACCTGTGGAAACAAATCCACCTCTTGCCCAGACCAGTTCGCACAAATGCTCGATGCACTAAAAAAATAACACCTCCTATGAAAACTCTTAGAATTCTTGGCATAATGGCGCTGGCGATTGTGTGCTGCGCATGCGGAAACGGAATCGCTGTAGACAGGCTTCAGTGCGAGTTTCTGACTGAGCCTCTGGCTATTGATAATACTACGCCTCAATTGAGCTGGAAGATGGAGTCTTCCAGAAATGGAGCAGCCTTAACTGCATACCAGATTCTGGCAGCGACAGACCCCAAGAAGCTCAATGAGCAGGATGCCGACCTATGGAACAGCGGCAAGGTCGAAAGTGCCAATGAAATAAGGGTAGAGTATGCCGGCAAGACTCTCAAAGCCAAGGACTTCGTCTATTGGAAGGTCAGAGTCTGGGATCAGGACGGCAAAACCTCAAAATGGAGTTCACCTGCCTCTTTCGGCGTAGGTCTTCTTCAGCATAGCGACTGGGCTCCAGGTGCTGCATTTATTGGCCTTGCTGACAATGGTCAAGCCCCAGAAGAGGCACCGCTGCTCAGAAAGAGTTTCAAAGTTGAGTCAAGGGGAGGAAGGAAGTTGCTGCATGTCAACTCCCTTGGCTACCACGAAGCATATATTAATGGCGCTCCTGTAACTGATGCAGTCCTCACCCCTGCCGTCAGCGAATATGACACAAGGTCCCTCATCGTTACTTACGATGTGACTTCTCTTCTCAAGAAGGGAGAGAATGAGATAGTTATTCATCTTGGCAAGGGCTGGTACCAGGACGCTACTCCAGGAGTAGTTGCAGGTGGTCCGTATGTAAGAGCCCAGATTGATGAACTTAAAGAAGGAGGAGTCAAGACACTTGTCGCTACTGACGAAACTTGGGATGCGGCAAAAAGCGACCGCAAATCCTTCGGCAATTGGAGATATAGAAATCTTGGAGGAGAGATTGTAGACTCAAGATACAGGCTCCCTGACATGAAAAAGACAAGTCTTGACGCGCTTGAGTGGACAAAGGCCATTTCCATCAGCAACCCTGTCCAGACAGCAAGCCCTCAGATGTGCGAATTCAACAGAATCACTGAATCACACCATCCGGTCTCTGTTCAGCAGGTGTCTGACAGCTGCTACATCTATGACTTCGGAATCACTGTAGTTGGCTTCACAGAAATAAATATGCCGGCAGTTCCAGAAGGAAAGAAGATTGAGTTTCACTATGACGACCTCATCATCAAGGAAGCAAAAGACTTCCGCGACGGAGTTTACACTGACTATTATATCGGCAACTCAGGCAAGGGCAAGTTCTCAAGCAAATTCAACTACAAGGCCTACAGATATCTTAAAATCAAAGGTCTGGCAGCAGCCCTTCCTCTGGAATCCATCACAGCCTTCCCTATCCGCCAGGATTACGAGTCTGAAGCTAACTTCGAGTGCTCAGATAAGGATATGAATGACATCTGCGCCATGATCCACAGAACCTTCCATGCCCTCATTCTTGGAGGAGACATGGTGGACTGCCCTCATAGAGAGAGACTTGGATATGGTGGCGACGGACATGCCTCCACTCTCACAGCCCAGACAATGGCAGATCTTGCCCCACTTTATATGAACTGGGTTCAGGCCTACGCAGACAGCCAGGCAGAAAACGGCAGCATGCCTCATACTGCTCCTAACCCATATCGTGCCGGCGGTGGACCGTTCTGGTGTGAATTCATCATCCCTGCCTCATGGCAGTCATATGTCAACTATGGCGACAGAAGACTGATTGAGCGCTTCTATCCTAATATGAAGAAATGGATAGAGTTTGCTGAGAGCAACTTCAAGAAAGGCATTCTCAAGGACTGGGGAGTAAATGAGCAGAGACACTGGTATCTTGGCGACTGGGCTACCCCTGAGGGAATCAACCAGAAAGACTCACTATCAATCGATATAGTAAGCAACTGCGTGATGTCCCATTCATATGGGCTTATGGCAAAGATTGCCGGAGCCCTCGGAAAGTATGACGAGGCAGCCGTGTTTGCCATCAGGAAAGAGAATCATAACAAAGTGATTCACGACACATTCTACAACGAAGAGACTGGACTTTACTCTACTGGAACACAGATAGATATGACTTTCCCTCTACTGGTTGGAGCAACACCTGAGTCCCACATTGACAAAGTCACCAAGACTCTATACAAGGTAACAGCAGACAGGTTCAAAGGTCATCTTTCTGTCGGACTCGTCGGAGTACCTGTACTCACCCAGTGGGCAACTGAAAATGAAGAGGCCGAGTTCATGTATTCTATGCTCAAGAAGCGCGACTACCCTGGCTACCTTTATATGATAGACAACGGAGCCTACACAACATGGGAATATTGGAACGGCATAAAGAGCCAGATCCACAACTGCTACAACGGCATAGGTTCATGGTTCTATCAGGCCCTTGCGGGCATCCGTCCGGACGAGAAACAGTCAGGCTACAGACACGCCTACATCAAGCCTCAGCCCGTAAGCGGAGTGGATTGGGTAAAGGCAGCCCAAAACACACCATACGGCAAGCTCGCAGTTGAGTGGAAGAAAGAAGATGGAAAGTTCACCATCAGCATCGACATTCCTGTCGGCAGCAGCGCAACAGTCTGCCTGCCGGACGGAACTCACTCCCCGGTCCTCCCTTCCGGCCACCACACCCTCTCCTGCAGTCTATAACAAAAACAGCGGCTGACCTTTTCGGGTCAGCCGCCTGTTCATTTTTTTGTAGTGTGAATTACTCACCTGCTACGATTGCGCCCATTGGACAAGCTGATGCGCAAGTACCACAGTCGATACAAGTGTTAGGATCAATCTTGTAGATGTCGCCCTCGCTGATAGCACCTGTAGGGCACTCGCCGATGCAAGTTCCGCATGCAACGCAGTCTTCTGTAATTTTGTAAGCCATTTTATTTAGTTTTAGATGTTGTTTCTTATATGCCAGTATGATGGCGTTGTTTTTGATGAAGAACAAATTTAACGCCTTTATTTTAATTTCCAAAAGAAAAGTTACAAATGAATATAGAATTTGTATCTTTGTGAAGAATGTAAAATCTTGACAGAATTTATTTATGAGAAGACTTCTTAGATATATAATAGCAGTTGCAGCACTTACAGGAGCAGCAGCAGGAGTTTCATACGCACAGGAAACCTTCTCCTCAACTGCCCAGTTCGACAAGACAATAATGGATTTCGGCGAGGTTGCCCTTGCAGACGGCCCGCTTGAGTGCAAGTTCGAAGTAAAGAACATCTCATCCAAGCCTATCGCCATCTACAACGTAGTCACTTCATGCGGATGCACATCAGTAAAGTGGACTCGCGAACCCTTGCAGCCAGGCAAGACAGGCACAATCTCAACAGTCTACACAAACGACGAGGGTCCTTACCCCTTCGACAAGAACATCACAGTCTACATCTCCGGCATAGCAAAGCCTATCATCCTAAAGATCAGAGGAATAGCCTACGACAAGAAGAAATCTCTTGAAGAGATCTACACCCTCAACAACAACGGACTAGGTCTGAAGGAAACTGAATTCAAATGCGGCAACCTTGAGCAGGGAGGCCAAAAGACAGAGATATCTACCGTCGCAAATCTCAACAACTCCCCTATAAAAGTAGAGTTCACAAAGGTAAGTCCGGGACTATCCATCTCACTCGACCAGGCTACTATCCCGGCAAGATCGACAGCCAAGATGAAGTTCACAGTAACTGCAGACAGAAGCAGATGGGGCAAGAACTACTACTATGCGACCCCTGTTGTAAACGGCAAGGAGCAGAAGCCTATCGCAATCTGGGCCTTCACAAAGGAGAACTTCTCCAACATAACAGAGGCAGACAGAGCAAAGGCACCAAGACCTATGTTCAAGACCAGCACCTACTCCTTCGGCAAGATCAAGCAGGGAACACAGGTAGTAGCTGAGTTCACTTGCACAAACAGCGGAAAGTCAGACTTCGAGGTCTACAAGGTTGACATCGACGCAAAAGGCGCGACAGCCCACCCTATCCCTGTTGCAGGTCCAAGCAAGCAGATAAGTTTCAAGGTAGACCTTGACACCTCAAAACTCCCTAAGGGTGAGACAATGGTACTCGTTACCCTCACTACCAACTCCCCTTCAAGACCTTTAATTAACCTATTCATCACCGGCTGGTTAGACTAAATGATTGAACTTATTCTAGATATACTTAAAAACTCGATCCTTATCACAGGACTCGTCGTAGTCATGATGATGATGATCGAGTTCTTGAACATACAGTCCCACGGACGCATCTTCAACAGGCTGAAAAACAACAGACTCGGCCAGATCATCCTCTCAGCCATCCTCGGAAGCATACCAGGCTGCATGGGAGGTTTTGCATCCGTATCCCTCTACACCCACAGAATGATCAGCTTCGGCGCCCTCGTGGCAATGATGATCGCCTCATCAGGAGATGAAGCCTTCATCATGCTCGCAGTCATCCCTAAAGACGCGCTATGGATAATGCTAGGCCTCTTCGTCGTCGCAGTGATATCAGGCTACATCGTAGATCTGATTCACGACCATCGCCACGGCCAGAACTGCGACTTCACCATCCACCAGCACGTTCCGCACAAGGAAACAGGACGTAGCCTGACCCTTCGAAGAAGCATCCTCATCACAGGTCTGGCACTCTTCATCATCGGACTTACAACCGGCATGCTTGGCCACGAACACGCACACGACGCCACGTGCGCGCATGAACACCACGAGCACGCAGAGGCTACCTTCGGGCAGATAAACCTGCTTGAAGAGACGTGGATGAATGTGCTTTTTGCTGTGCTTTGCGTTGTGCTGCTGGTTGCGATTGCACGTGCCTCCGATCATTTTGTTGATGAGCACTTGTGGATGCATGTTGTGAAGAAGCACCTTCCGGTCATTTTTGCGTGGACCTTCGGTGTGCTGGCGCTCATCGGCCTGTGCGGTCACTTTTTTGATGTGCAGGGTTGGGTTGAGTGGCTCGGCGAGTCTCATGCGAGGACGATGACCTTTACGGCGGTGATGGTCGTTCTTGCTACCCTTATCGGTCTGATTCCGGAGTCAGGTCCTCATATGATCTTTGTGACACTTTATGCGGGAGGTATCGTGTCTCTGCCTGTTCTGCTTGCGAGCTGCATCAGCCAGGACGGACATGCCTCGATTCCTCTTCTTGCGGAAAGTAAGATAAGTTTTGTGAAGGCAAAGGCTGTGAATGCCCTTGTCGCCCTGATTGTCGGTTTCGGAGCCATGTTATTCATTTAATTAACAGAACCTATGAAAAAGAGAATCCTATCTACCTTGGTCGCACTTGCCTGCTTGCCAAGTTTTATGTCTGCTCAGGAAAAAAGAGAGGTAGACCTGGCAGATCCATATATCCTTGAGGAGAATGGAACATATTATATGTATGGAACAGGAAGTGACGCGGGAATACCAGTGATGGTATCAAAGGACCTTAAGACTTGGAAGCGTCCTGAGGGCAGCGGCATTGCACTTCACAAAAAGGATTCTTATGGCGAGAAATGGTTCTGGGCTCCAGAGGTGTATAAGGTTGGAGATAGATATATGATGTATTATTCTGCTCAGGAGCATATCTGTGCCGCCTTTGCAGACTCCCCTCTCGGACCTTTTATTCAGGAGGAAAAGAAGCCGATTCTTGAGGATAATGGAATTGACAACTCGCTATATATAGATAAGGACGGCAAAGCTTATATCTTCTGGGTACGCTTCAACCACGGTAATGAAATCTGGATGGCGCAGCTTGACAAGAGTCTGGCTAAGATTGTGCCTGGAACTGAGACATTCTGTATTAAGATGAGCCAGGACTGGGAGAAGATCTGGCCTGCTGTGAATGAAGGACCTTTCATCCTGAAACATAAGGGCGTTTACTACCTGACTTATTCGGCGAATAGTTATGAGTGCCCAGAGTATGGTATAGGTTACGCGACTTCAAAGTCACTACAGGGTCCATGGGTTAAATATGAAGGCAACCCTATCCTATGCAAGACTGGAGGATTGGAGGGTGTGGGCCACCATGCCTTTTTCAAGGATGCCGACGGCAAGTTGAAGATTGTCTTCCATTCACATAAGCGTCCAGGTAAAATTCACCCTCGAAAGGCTCATATTTCAGAAGTGAGTTTCAAGAAGGCAAGAAAAAGTCAGCCGGATATCTTGACAATATCGGCTGACTTCTCAACTCCTGAATTTGTTCAGGAATAATCCCTTTTCTATGAGATGGGACTTTCTATCGAGCTGAAAGTCCCTCGATATGCTCTGCAACGATTCTTGCAGCAAGACCTACAAGTTCAACGCATGGACGTTTCTTGTAGTATTCTTCTGTGCGGTCTGAAGGTTCGGCAGAAGACATAGGAGTTGTGGAAACAACTGTCTTTGAGGTGTCATTCAGTCCAAGAAGGTCCCTACAGACAATGCTGCCACATTCAGCCTTGAACTGTCCGCAGAAGTTCTGCACAAGGGCATAGTTGTCTGTCCTGTTCACCTTCACAGAAGGATCGGCTGCAGGAGAAAGGAAGCCTGAAAGAAGGGTCATTCCGCTTACGCAGCCACAGACCTCCCTCTGTCTTCCGAAGCCTCCGCCAAAACCTGCCGACAAGGCTGCAAGCAGGTTTACATCAACTCCAGCAACATCATCAAAGGCCATTACAACGCTCTGGCAGCAGTTGTAGCCTTCCTTGAAATATTCCATCGCTTTCTGCGATCTCTCTTCGATTGTCATAATAAATCTACAATTTTCTTAAACCGATTCTTTTTCTTTCAAGATCTACTGAGATAACCTCAACCTTCACCTGCTGCCTGAGTTTCAAGACCTTTGAAGGGTCGACTCCCCTCTGACCAAGTTGGGAGACATGGATGAGGCCGTTTTCGTGGATTCCTATATCTACAAAGGCACCGAAGGCTGTGATGTTTGTAACGATTCCAGGAAGTTCCATTCCTACTACAAGATCTTCGATATCCCTTACGTCGTCTGCAAACTCAAAGGCCTTTGCGCTTTCACGAGGGTCTCTGCCCGGTTTCTTCAACTCCGAGATGATGTCATTGATTGTAGGTAGACCAAAGTCGCCTCCTACATAATCCTTAGCCTCGATCTTTGAGCAAAGAGACTCATTGGACACAAGTTCCGCTGGCTATACTCCGAGGTCTGCTGCCATCTTCTCTACAATATGGTAGGCCTCAGGATGTACGGCAGAATTGTCAAGAGGGTTCTTTGCCCCTGGAATTCTGAGGAAGCCGGCACACTGCTCGAAGGCCTTGGCACCAAGTCTCTTCACTTTAAGAAGGTCTTTTCTCGACTTGAAACCTCCGTTTTCACTCCTATACTCTATGATATTCTCAGCAAGAGCAGGACCAATTCCCGACACATAACTTAGAAGATAAGGACTCGCCGTATTTAGGTTCACACCTACCAGGTTCACACAACTCTCTACGGTATTATCCAAAGTCTCCTTGAGCAGTCCCTGATCCACATCGTGCTGATACTGACCGACTCCCAAAGACTTCGGATCGATCTTCACCAGTTCGGCAAGCGGATCCATCAGCCTTCGGCCGATAGACACAGCGCCTCTTACAGTCACATCATGGTTCGGGAATTCAACACGAGCAGGCTCAGAAGCTGAGTACACAGAAGCGCCATCCTCACTCACTGAGAAGATAGTCACGTCCTCGCTTAGTCCGACCCTACGGATAAAGTCTTCAGTCTCACGTCCGGCTGTACCATTACCGATGGCTATAACCTCTATATCATATTTCTCAACAAGTTTTGAAATCTTAGTAATTGACTGGATTTTCTCACTTGTCGGAGGATGAGGATAGATTACATCATTGAAGAGAAGGTTTCCCTGCTCATCAAGGCAGACCACCTTGCAACCTGTTCTGAAACCTGGGTCGATGGCCATAGTTCTCTTCTGACCTACAGGAGGAGCAAGAAGAAGCTGACGAAGGTTCTCGCCAAAGACCTTGATTGACTCTATATCTGCTCTTTCTTTAGCCTCCTTGATGAGTTCGTTTGAAATAGATGGTTCGATAAGACGCTTGTATGAGTCGTCCACAGCCATTCTGATATGCTCTGCAAGAGCCTTTGCAGGGTAGCGTCTCTCCTGGCAGAAGTCATAGTATATCTTGTTGCCGGATTTCTCGGCATCCGCATCTATCTTCAATGAAAGATAGCCCTCCTGCTCTGCTCTAAGAACAGCCAGCAATCTGTGAGGGGCAGCCTTCTGGATAGGTTCCGAGAAGTTAAAATAGGCCTTATACTTCTGAGCCTCAGGGGATTGAGCCTTCTTAGTAGGCTTTGCTACAAGTCGTCTTGTAGAAAGCATGGAGCGCACTGCATCTCTAACTGAGGCAGTCTCGCTAAGACGCTCTGCAATAATATCTCTTGCACCCTCAAGGGCAGCGTCTACAGACCCAACCTTATCAGATAGATATTTCTTTGCCTCAACAGCAGGATCAGCCACTGAAACATTGTACATCAAGTCAGCCAATGGTTCAAGACCTGCCTCTTTTGCAACAGTAGCCTTAGTTCTTCTCTTTGGCTTGTATGGCAGATATAGATCCTCAAGTTCACGGCTTTCTACACAGTTTTCAATCTGTTTCTTAAGTTCATCTGTCAGTTTGCCTGCCGCACTTATGGTCTCAAGGACAGTTGCCTTGCGTTTTTCCATTTCGGCGAATACATCTGTCCAATGGCGGATTTCTGCAATCGCCACCTCATCCAGACCACCTGTTCTTTCCTTTCTATAACGACTGATAAATGGAATTGTAGCTCCCTCCTGAAAGAGATGAGCACAATTCTCCACCTGCCACTCCTTCACTTGAAGGCGTGCAGCTATATACTTGACATAAATACTAATCATGTGATACCTGTTTCAATTGTTCTCTGTAGGCAGAGAATATCTTAGACTTGGAAACAAAACCCTTATATGTTCTGTCTTCCTCAACCACAGGAAGGTTCCATGCTCCTGTGATCTCGAACTTGCGCATTACGCTGTCCATCTTCTCATCCACATAGACATAGGATGGTGCAGAACGCATATAGTTAAAGACATGGGCCTTCTCGTAAAGTTCCTTCTTGAACATATCTCGTCGGATATCCTCAAGAGAGACAAAACCCTGGAAATGATTTCTGGAATCAACTACCGGGAAGATATTTCTTGAGGAAATGGAAACAGCCTCGACAAGATCTCCGAGAGTCTGGTCTATCCTTATAGTAGTAAAGTCATTCTCAATGAGTTCCGAGGTATGCAGAAGAGTCAGTACAGCCTGATCGCTGTCGTGAGTGAGCAGTTCACCCTTCTTTGCAATTCGTTTTGTATAGATTGAATACTGCTCGAATATTCTTGTAAATCCGAAAGATATGGTCGCTGTAAGAATAAGAGGAATAAGGAGATCATAACCTCCGGAAATCTCCGCGATAAGGAAGATCGCAGTCATCGGAGCCTGCATGACACCTGCCATCAGACCAGCCATACCCACAAGCACAAAGTTCTGCTCTGGCACGGATACACCCGTAGCCGCAAAAATAAGGTTCATCGTCCTCGCAAGCACAAAACCTGCAATCGCACCGATGAACAAAGTAGGACCGAAGGTACCTCCGACTCCACCTCCAGCATTCGTAAAGGACATCGAAAATACCTTCAGCAAAAGGATGAGCATATAAAAGACAGGCACCATCCAAGGCGAGTTCAGCATAAAGGCAAGAATCGTCTGACCATCAAAATTAATCTCACTACCGTTAAGAAGCACGCCAAGAGATGTATAACCCTCACCATAAAGAGGAGGGAAAAGGAAGATCAGAAGTCCAAGACAAGCAGCTGAAATCAGCCAACGCTTATAGGCATTCTTTATTGACTTTATCTTGTCCTCAAGATAGAGGGTCATTCTTGTAAAATACACTGCACAACCGCCACAGAAGACACCCAGAAGAATATAGAAAGGAATATTCTTCATTGCAAACGGTTCAAGAGAACAGGCAAAGGCTGTCGACTCTCCAAGAATGAGGTAGGACACTACCGTTGCAGAAACTGTTGAAAGCAGCAACGGCAGGATTGATGACATTGAAATGTTGAAGAGCAGAATCTCAAGGGTAAACAGGACTCCTGCAAGTGGGGCCTTAAAGATTCCGGCAACTGCACCTGCTGCTCCACAACCAAGGAGGATGGTCATATTCTTGTATGACAAACCCATGTACCTGGCGATGGTCGAACCGATTGCCGCTCCTGTATAGACGATAGGAGCCTCTGCTCCAACAGATCCTCCGAAGCCGATGGTTACTGAACTGGCAGCCACAGAGGTCCACATATTGTGGGACTTGATTCGAGATTCGTTCTTGGAAACTGCGACCAAGACCTTTGTAACTCCATGACCGATATTGTCTTTGACAATGTACTTGACAAAGAGCATGGCCAATAACATTCCGATACCAGGATAGATCAGGAAGAGGTAGTTATCAGCAGTCCCATGAAACCATGAAGTCAATGAGTGATGGATAAGTTCGACAAGAGACTTCAGAATAACAGCCGCAAAACCGCAGCAGATACCCACAAATAGTGCAAGTATCAGCATGATATCCTTCTCGGACACCTTCTTTATAAGACGTCTGAGAGGGGCAAATATCTCTGTTATCAGTCTTCCTGACTTATTCATCCTATGTTCCTATTGTATAAAAAAAGAGGCCACCAAACAGGCAGCCTCTATTATATGGTTGGATTATTCTGCTGAATCATCATCACCGCTTGAGTACTGCGAGATGTTATCATCTGGAAGAGAATCGCCTTCTCCATCTCCAGAATCATCTGCACCCTCATCCAGCCAACGCTCAAGATCCTCTGCGTCGTCTGTCTTCATCTTAAGTTTTACAAGATAGATTGCCTCTGGAAGCTCGATTGTTACTGTATAAATCGGAGTTCCATCTGGTTTAGTAATCTTAACTACGTCTGCTAAATAATCGTTGAATCCTCTCGGATACTTCTCTGCAAATGCTGCTGCCAACTCTTCGCTCATATTTTCGTAGCTGACCACAGCTCTCTTCTTTGGTTCCATATTTTATTAAGTTGCTTTTTTTGTATTGCAATAATAGAATATTTTCTGAATTCAAGCAATAAAAAACGTATAAAGTTTTCCACCATTGCTACTTTTTCTTGAAGAAGAAAGACTTTTGCTCTTTTTTCTTGTCTAAATCACGCTCTACGTACACTTTCTGCAGATTTTTAGGATCCAGACCCGTATAGAACATCACTGAGGAAGTCGTCATCGGAGTAGGTGTAAAATCCTGCACCTGGTCCATATACAGACCTCTTAACGCCGGATTTTGAGCCAGTCTTCTCATCTCCCTCATGCCACAGCCGGGGTGGGAGGAGATAAAGTAAGGCACAAGTTCGCATTTCTTAGGACTGTTTCTCACAATGATGTCAAACTCTTTTCTCAGTCTCTCAAAAAGTGCAAAGGATGGCTTTGCCATAAGTTTGAGAACATCCGGTTCTGTATGCTCAGGGGCAACCTTAAGTCTTCCTGAGGTATGCTCAAGAATCAGTTCCTTAAGATATGGATATGAGGTCTCATCTACAAAACCCTTTTCGTCAAGGAAAAGGTCGTAGCGGATACCGCTGCCGATGTAAGCGTGTTTTATGCCCTTGACAGATGCGATGCGCGAGTAGAGCTTGAGGAGTCTCGCGTGCGAGCGGTCCATGTTCTTGCACGGCACCGGGAAGAGGCAGGATTTGCGGATGCACTTTGCACACATTTCCGCGTTCTTGCCTTTCATTCCGTACATATTCGCTGTTGGGGCTCCTACATCTGAGATGTTTCCTGCGAAGTTAGGAAGTTCCTTCAGTTTCTGGATTTCCTTGATGATGGAATCCTCGCTTCTGGATTGGATGAACTTGCCCTGATGAGCGGCGATTGTACAGAAGTTACAGCCTCCGAAACAGCCGCGGTGGGTATTGATGGAGAACTTGATCATCTCGAAGGCGGGGATGTGTTTGCCTTTGTAACGAGGATGCGGAAGTTTTGTGAACGGAAGGTCCCAGAATGAGTCCATTTCCTCCTGGGTAGCAGGTGGATAAGGTGGGTTAATCTGGACATATCCGTCGCCCACAGGCTCCACAAGCACCTTAGGATGCATCATGTTTGCGTGGGTCTCGATGATGTGGAAGTTCTCCGCGAAGGCCGGTTTGTCCTTGAGACAGCGCTCGAAGGAGTTAAGGTAGATGGCATCGGTGAGCTTGCACCTTCCTGTCATCTTGAAGCCTATCTGAGGAATCTTCCTGATGTCTGAGATATTTCTTCCGGCCTCTATGGCCTTTGTGAGTTCAAGGATGGGACGTTCGCCCATTCCGTAGCACAACCAGTCTGCCCCGCTGTCTACAAGAATAGATGGTTTTAGAGCATCCTGCCAATAGTCGTAATGGGTGAAGCGACGAAGAGAGGCTTCGATTCCACCGATCACTACCGGAACATCAGGCCAGATTTCTTTCAGGATTTTTGTATAAACGGTTACAGCATAGTCAGGACGCTGGCCTGCACGACCCTCTGGAGTATAGGCATCATCACTTCTTAGACGCTTTGAGGCGGTGTAGTGATTGACCATTGAGTCCATAGCTCCGGCGTTGACTCCAAAGTAAAGGCGAGGCTGACCCAGTTTACGGAAGTCTCTAAGGTCGTCTCTCCAGTTTGGCTGGGGGACAACGGCAACTCTATATCCATATTTCTGAAGCCACCTTGCAATTACTGCTGTACCAAATGAAGGGTGGTCCACAAAGGCATCACCCGTAAAAAGGATAACGTCGATGTAGTCCCACCCTAAAGTTTTGACCTCCTTGATGGAGGTCGGTATCATATAATTATTTTCCATTCTTATTTTGTAGGGATGTTCTCAAGGACAGCCTTAAGGAACTCCCAAACCTTTGCTACTGAAGGGATATTTGCACGCTCGTCTGGAGAGTGAGGGCTCATAAGTGTAGGGCCACATGATACCATATCCCAGTTAGGATATGTTCCGCCAAGGATACCACACTCAAGACCGGCATGGATCGCCATAACAGCAGGCTCTTTTCCATATAGGTCGTTGTATACCTTCTTCATAGTAGCAAGAATTGGAGATGCTGCATTTGGTGCCCAACCAGAGTATCCACCTGTGAATGTGCACTGGCAGCCTGCAAGCTCAAATACACAAGCGATCTTTGTTGCAAGGGCATCCTTAGCTGTATCAACTGAACTTCTAAGAAGAGTGCTTACCTTGAACTCTCCGCGATAGATAGTTACCATTGCCATATTATTTGAAGTCTCAACAAGACCTGGCATCTGGTCGCTCATTCTCTCTACGCCATCAGGACATGCGATTACAGCCTGAAGGAATCTACGAGCAGCCTCTTCCTCTACATATAGACAATCCTCATGGTCACAAACCTCACCCTCTGCACACTCGTATGGAGCGAAGATGAACTCTGAAGCAGGATCAGCAACCTTGTACTCCTCCTGAACCTCAGCAGCAATAGTAGCAACGATCTGCTCTGCAAGGGCAACTTTCTCAGGAGCAACATATACTGTAGCGAATGCCTCACGTGGGATAGCGTTACGAAGTGTGCCACCCTCAAAGTCAAGAAGTTTCACATCAGCCTGATTTACAAGAGCATAAAGCACACGGGCAGCAATTTTGTTAGCATTTGCACGGCAAAGGATAATATCCATTCCTGAGTGGCCACCTTTAAATCCCTTTACTGCCAAAGAGTAGCATAACCAACCCTCTGGAGCATCTTTGCGCTCGTATGTTCCCTTAGCCGTAAAGTCAAGACCACCAGCACATCCGATATAAAGTTCTCCCTCAGTCTCTGAGTCAAGGTTGATGAGGATATCGCCCTGAAGCATTCCTGCCTTAAGTTCACGAGCACCTGTCATGCCTGTCTCCTCGTCAACTGTACAAAGAAGCTCGATAGGACCATGTTTAAGGTCGTCAGACTCAAGAACTGCCATACCAAGAGCAAGTCCAAGACCATTGTCAGCTCCAAGTGTTGTTCCTTTTGCTTTCACCCACTCTCCATCAATCCAAGTCTGAATAGGATCTTTCTCAAAATCGTGAACTGTGTCAGCATTCTTCTGAGGCACCATATCAACGTGTCCCTGAAGAATAACACCCTTAAGGTTCTCCATTCCTGGAGTCGCTGGCTTGCGGATAACGATGTTACCAATCTCATCCTTTAATGTCTCCAAGCCAAGAGACTTTCCATAGTTATACATGAAGTCCACTGCCATTCCTTCTTTCTTTGATGGACGTGGGATCTGTGTAAGTGCGTAGAAGTTCTTCCACACAACCTGAGGATCTAAATTCTGAATTGACATAATTATTTAGTTATTAGTTGATTATTTCACTTGTAGGTTTACTGGGAATGAGCTCTCAACTCCAAGCTGGTATACAGCTACTCTTGACTGAAGCACAAGGTTTGTTCCGTTAAGAAGCTTAAGTGTACAGATTGCAGGTACTCTGTAATATACAGAAGGAGTCTTTGCTCCCTTTGCATTCACTGCGTCTGCCGGCATTATAGCCTGAGGAACAAGTTCCATGAGAACTGGTTTACCAGAAATATTGTCAGCAGGCACAAGACCATCTGTATCTGAAATTCTGAAAGCGATATATTTCTGAACATCGCCAGCCTGTGGAAGAACATCGAAGTTCATCTTCTGTGTCTTGTACTCTGAATATCCCATGAATAGAGTAAGATACTCCTGCTCTAGTCTTGTAAGCTCAGCTACTGCTGCAGCCATAGCCTCTCCGCTATAAGTTGCGTCTGTATCTCCTGTTACAATCTGGATTCTTTTCTCTCTTAGCGAGAAGATAGTAGCAGCAGTCTCTGCAGCTCTCTTCTCCAAAGACTTCTCAACAACTACGTTCTGCTGAACTGCCACCTTGTTGTATGCAGAACCCTCTTTTGTCTTGTGATAAAGGGTTGCAGACTCTGATGTAAGGTTTGATGATACACCCTTATCTGAGAAGTCTCCCTCCGAAGCTGTCGGGAAACGCCAGATTGAACTCTCGCCAAAAACGCCATCAGTCACACTGATAAGTCCCTGGCTTGTCATCTGAAGGAAGGAAGCTGTTGCAGGTTTTGTGCCCACCTCAAGAAGATATCTCTTGGACTGATCTGCCTCAACATATGGAGTCATCTTTACAGAAACAAGCTGGTAACTTGTCTTGTCAGCCTCCTTAGCCTCAACTCCAAGATACTTAGATGCATACTTTGCGTATGGGCCGGCATAAAATTTCTCCTGTACAGCCTCAACCTCGAATGAAAGGCTTGTCTGAGGAAGACAGTATGATACTGTTCCAAGAGGGTCATTGCCCTTATAGTCCTGTGCTGCAGCATTGCCTGATACTAGAAGCGAAGCAATAAGCGCTGCGAATGTGAAGAATTTCTGTTTCATATCTTTTATCGTTTTTATTTCCATCTTTTATGTGTCCAAAGCCAGTTTGAAGGATTTTCCTTGATCTGCTCCTCCAACAGGTCGAAGTACTTTCTCATAAGTTCTTCAGGAGTAAAGTCTGAAGCATTGTCGCAGATCTTCTCATATCTGAGCTTGTAGTGGCCTCTCTCTTCCCTGTCGATTCTCGCAAAGAGAACTGCGTGAGACAGTTTGCATGCAAGTTTGAATGCTGCTATCATTCCAAGGGTCTTCTGATTGAGGAAGAGTCCGTCAAGTTCCACCTTTGTCTGATATGGATACTGGTCTCCGATGATGTAGTAGCCTAGTTTTCTGTCCTTGTTGTTCATGACGAACCTGAGGATCTCCTTGGACTCAAGCATTCCCTCATAACCTACCATAGGAGAGCGTCTGTTCATCTTGAAGACCTCGTCTGAAACCTTGTTATGAAGTTCCTTATACACTACGTACAGGTGTTCCTGAGTGACTACCGGCACATTGTCATTGAAGTTATAAGAGCAGATTCCTCCTAAAAGTTCCCAGTTTCCGCAATGGGAAGTCAGCACCGTCACACTTGGAGCAGAATCATAAGCCTCATTGAAGACTTCCTGGTTGACAACTTCCATAATCTTCTGCTTGCGCAGGCGTTCTGGTTTGTGATAACAGCCGGCAAACCAGATTGTCTCTGCAAACATTTCTGCAAAATGCTTATAGAAGTCCTTGACTATCTTGTCCAGCTCCCAGTATTTAAGATCTGGAAAGCTACGGGCAAGATTGGTATACACCACAGAGTATCTGTAATGTACGACATTCTTCAGAATCCAGGTAACGGAATCTGCCCAGAAATAATGAAATTTCAAAGGCAGTGAACCAACCAGCCTCATAAGAAAATATATTGATCTTGCTCTAAAACTCATAGTCTGTCCTCTCTTTCCGTCATAATATATTCAAGCAAGCAAATATATCAAATATATTGGTAAAGACCAAAGACTTTGCTACAACAAAAAAAGTCGCCAGGCGAAATTCACCTGACGACCTATTATGTTTATGATAAACTTGCTTATGCAGTTACCTTCTCAAGCCATTTTACCATTCCGAGCATTACGCCCATTGAAATTACGCAAACGACTGCGAATACAGTCCAGCACTGCCAGATTGGCCATGCGTTGTACATAAGAGGACCGATCCAAAGAAGAAGGTTACCAAGAGCAGTTGCACCAAGCCATAGACCCTGGCAAAGACCAAGAAGGTGCTTAGGAGCTACTTTTGATACGAATGAAAGTCCAAGTGGAGAGATGAAAAGCTCAGCAACTGTAAGGAAGAAGTAAGTTGCGATAAGAACCCACCAGTGAGCCTTGTCAGCCATCTGCTCAGCGATTGGAAGAGCCTTGAACTCGTCTGCTGAAGGATAACCCTTAAGCATTGAGAACACTGCCAGGAATACGAAAGCGATACCGGCGATAAGCATACCGATAGCAATCTTTCTAGGAGTTGAGATCTCTTTGCCGCGACGTGAAAGAGCAGCGAAGAAAGCCATGATGACAGGAGTAAGAACAATCACAAAGAATGGATTGATTGCCTGCCATACCTCAGGAGCAACTGCTGATGAGTCAACGAAGTCACGAGCGAAGAATGAAAGTGACATACCGTTCTGGTGGAATGAGAACCAGAAGAAGATAACCACTCCAAGAACTGCGAATAGAGCGAATAGACGCTGCTGGATCTCCTTAGCCATTGCAGCCTTCTCCTCTGCTGTGTACTCAACACCCTTAACAGCCTCTTTCTTAGCTGGGTTAGGGAACTTCTTCTGTGAGATGAAGAAGATTACAAGAGAGATAAGCATTGCTGCAACTGAAGCGATGAATGAGTAGTGGATACCCTCGTTGAAGATCTGAAGGTAGCTCTGGCAAGAAGTCGCCATATCCGCTACATTACCGCCTGCTGCCGACATCATAGTCTTAAGGTTGTCAAGAGCCTGGGCTCCCATACCTGAAGCGTTGTTGATGAAGTCGTGGCAAAGTGCAGGAAGCTGAGCATTGTACACCATTCCGTTAGTCTCAAGCCACCAGCTTCTTAGAAGTGGAGCAACGAAAGGAGCGATAAGTCCTCCAACGTTGATGAACACGTAGAAGATCTGGAAACCAGAGTCGCGCTTATCCTTAGCCTCAGCAAGAGCCTTAGGACCCTGCTTTGCAGCCTCAGCCTCAAGGTTGTCATACATCTGACCTACGATAGCCTGAAGGTTACCCTTGAAAAGACCGTTACCGAATGCAATAAGGAAAAGTGCAAAGCAAGTAAGCGGAAGAAGCCAGCTGATGTTACCTGAAGTTGCAAGAATTGGAATAGATAGAAGTACATAACCTGAAGCCATTACGATAAGACCAGCCTTGATGGTACCCTTATAGTTCTGAGTACGGTCGGCGATCAAACCTCCGATAAGGCTAAGAAGGTAGATTCCTGCGTAGAAGAATGAATAGATTGTTCCTGCCGGGCCTTCTGCAAGACCGAACTTAGAGCAAAGGAACAAGACAAGGACAGCGTTCATAATATAGTAGCCGAATCGCTCGCCCATATTGCTGAGTGCCGCTGCCAATAGACCTTTAGGATGTCCTTTAAACATAGTGAATAGATATTAGTTGTTAATAAAAATTTCGTTATAATCTGAAATCCGTGCAAGATAGTAAGAAAAAATCACTTTTGACGAATTTTTCACGAGCAAATGCCTATATTTGCACTTTAAAACAAGAAAATAAAAGGAAAGACTATGGCAAACGTAGATAAAGATATTCAGGAAGAAATCGAAACAGGAGAAGAGCTTAGTTTCTGGGACCATCTCGAGGAACTGAGATGGTCGCTCATGCGAATTGTAGGTGTTCTGCTGGTGTGTGTGATCGGCACATTCATCGCTATGCCACATATCTTCGATCCATTCATCCTTGGTCCTACCAGAGGAGACTTCTTCCTATATGAGTGGTTCGCCATGCTTGGCAAGGCAAGCATCTTCAAACCTGATTTTCACGTTGACATCATCAACATCAACGTTGCATCTCAGTTCATGACACACATTTCCACTTCATTGTGGATGGCCCTTGTCATCACCTTCCCATACTTTATCTATGAAATCTGGAAATTCATCCGTCCGGCCCTCTTCCCGGAAGAATTGAAGAACATCAGAACTGCATTCATGAGCGGTACATTCATGTTCTTCCTTGGCTGCACAGTAGGATACTGCCTGGTTTTCCCATTCACCTTCCGTTTCCTTACAGAGTACCAGATCAGCCCTGAGATCACAAACCAGATCAACCTTGGCTCTTATATCAACAACTTCATCATGATGATCTTCGTGATGGGCCTTGTCTTTGAGATGCCTCTACTTGCCTGGGTACTGTCTAAACTTGGTCTGATTACAAAGGAATTCCTAAGAGAATACAAGAAGCACGCTATCGTTGTACTTCTTGTTCTTGCAGCGGTCATCACTCCTTCAGGAGACCCATTCACTCTTTCAGTCGTATTCCTGCCGCTATACCTGCTCTATGAATTGAGTATCAAGGTGGTTCAGTCTGCGCCAGTTGAAGAGGAAGAAGAAGTTGAAGAAGAGACTGCAGAAATGTAGCGGAAAGCATCCTCGTAGCTATATCCCCTTCCCAAAGTAAAACGCAACAACTTCACACGCCACTGCGGATCATTTCGCAGTGCGCGGTACTTCGTCATCACAACCTTCATCGCACGCTCATCTGCCTTAGAGTCATCCACCTCCTCAAGGGCAGCAGCAATCACATCGCGGGTTATCCCCTTCGCACGAAGGGCAGCAGCAATCTTCACCTCGCCCCAACCGGAAATGAGGGACTTATCCCTCGCGTAGGCAGAGCAATAGCGCAGGTCATCCACATACTTATGCTCCACCAGCACAGCAACGATCTCGCTGGCAGCCTGCTCATCCCCATCCAGGGCACGAAGAGCCTTAGTACGCACATCAGAAGTGCAGTACTCCCTTCTGGAGCACTGCATCATCAGTCTATTTAGAACTTTCTGCTTTATCATCAGGCGAAGTTCAAGTATTTAAAAATGATAGCCGAGGTTGATGTAGAAACCGAACTTATTCTTTGTCGGAGACAGATTTGACCAATGCAGATCTATAGAGAAAGGACCTACAATTGTATCATAAGCGTACTCGATTCCTGCACCGAAATATCCGAGTTTTTGAGAGAAGAACTCCTCCACGATTGTGCAATCCCTTGCATAATTCACTATACCTGTCAGATAGTGGTTCTGGGCCAGTCTGAATCTATAATCTGTCCTCAACACAGTGTAGAAAGGTTTCAATGAGGCCAAACCGTTAAGTCCTACAAATGGCACCTGAGATGACAGATATCTTCCTCTCAACGAACCTCCGATATAGTTTCCATAAACATAAGGGATTTCCTTGCCATAAACAAGTCCCATATCCAAAGATGGCAGGAATGTGAATATGTTTCCAATAGAAGCAGCTCCCTTGACATGGATCATAGCCCTATGCATATTTGAGAAATCATGAGATGGAAAACCTCCAAACAACCACGAATAACTTATATTGGCCCTTATTCCTCTTGTCGGAAAATATCCGTCATCAAAAGTATTTACACTACCATCCAGAAAGGCCGAAATATAATCAGTCCACCTATGTTCAGTACAATAAGCCGGATCAATCATAGGACTTTGACTTATATTAGTCGGGAAATACCATACATCATTTCTGACTCCTAGATTCACATCAAAGAAGTTCCACTTTATATTAGAAAGATAAAACTCCAAGTTGGAATTCATATATGAAAGATTCAGACGTGCACCACGACTGAAGTCCATGATCCTCATATCTGTCCACTTGGTCTTGGTGGCGATATTGAATGTCGGAGTCTTAGGAGACTCATAGGAATATACAAACTTCAAATACGGATTTGCATTGAGTTTCATCTCTATATCATACCTCGAACCTGCCAGTTTCTGAGTATTGAAGCCAAAATTCACCAAGGCAGAAACAAGTTCCTCCGTATCAAATCGAATTCCGACTCCCACCTTATGTATCGGACCTCTCGCACAACTGAAGACAAGTTTATATTCCTCATCCTCAGAAGCAAGATCCCTGATAAGGTCGTAACCCACATGCTCGTATGCACGTGTGCCCATCATGATAGCCTCTGCTTCTTCAATCTGACTTCGATATATCATCTCACCCTCATGTATCCCCATCTTCTTTTTCAGGATAGCTTCTTCCTTCTCTGTCACACCCTTCACATCGATTGATGAGATATAGACTGGTTTCGATGTAATATCCGTTGCAGGCGTATTGTTCAGTGTCCTTCCTGCAGACCCCACCAAGGTCTTAAGTCTCGTCAAACCCTCTGCGTTTGCTACTGCCGCCTCATAACCCCTGGATATAATATCGCTCACACTTTCTGTGGTGAAACTCATCATGCCATAGCCTTTGAGGTCTGGTTTTATGGAAACATCCGGAATCCTCACATTCAGTTCGTATGCCTCTCTGCCCATCATATCGATACCGGCACTCATGATATCCAGAAGGTTATTGATATCCTTATACTCTCCAAAACCTGACGAAAGGTCCACACCGATAACTATGTCTGCTCCCATTCTTCTTGCCAGATCAGTCGGATAATTATCTCTCATACCTCCATCCACCAAGACCATGTCATCTATCTTTACAGGAGCGAAGATACCAGGGATAGCCATAGTAGAGCGAAGAGCAACAGGAAGATTTCCACTATGCCAGACCTTACCCTTACCAGAGACCAGATCAGTGGCAATACAGGCGTACGGGATAGGAAGATTATTAAAATCCAGAGAGTCATGGTAGCCAACCGACAGTCCTTTGAGAAGGTCGTTTACATTATGTCCGTATACAAAACCAGAAGGGATGCTGGCCATCAACTTATCCTTCAAGGTCTTCCCGGGAAGGGCACTGTCTTCCGCACCAATATCCATTTTAATAGGTTTATTATCAGTAGCATAGTGTACATCCGATGAATCAGTCTTTACATCCTGATAATAGAAAGGGAAAGAGATGAGATAGCGTTCCTTATTCTTGATTTCAGAGTAAGGGATGTGCTCTCTTGGAATACGGTCGCTCAAGGCAAGATCCCAATTTATATTCCTGACGATAGAGTCCATCTGAACACTATTGTAACCAAGAGAATATAGACCACCGATAAGTCCACCCATGCTGGTTCCCACCACAAGGTCTACTGGCATGTCGATGGACTCAAGAAACCTGATCACTCCTACATGTGCCGCGCCCTTTGCTCCTCCACCACTTAGAACGAGTCCGACAGTAGGACGATGCTGCCTGATAGAATCCATCTTGGCATTGATTCTTGCCAAGGAAGCAGAGTCTTCCACAGGATTAAGGCCAAGATTCACACCTTGGTTGTAGCGCTGGTGCATAATTACTATGCGCCTGTTGCTGAGATCCTGAATCAATGGCTGCCCCTGAATAAAAGAATTCTGCACTCCGGTCTTGAATGGTCGGAATGGATTATTGACTTGGGCATATATGTCCTTCGTTCCAAGCAATGCTCCAAGCACAAGGAGCATCAGACACAAGGTTCTTCTCATTACTTTTCCTTTTTTGAATGTTCTCCAGCGAGCATTCCACAGGCAGCAAGGATATCTTCTCCTCTGGAAGCGCGTACCGTAGTAATAAGGCCTAGGTTGTTCAATCTGTCTTTAAATGCGTCTATAATAGGACCACGCGAGGTCTCATATGGAAAGTCTGGAATCTTATGGAAGCGGATAAGGTTCACTCTGCACTCCAAACCCTTGAGCATCCTGAAAAGAGCATCTGCATGCACCTTGTCGTCGTTATGACCTGCAAACATGGTATACTCAAAGCTCACTCTTCGTTGTCCGCTCCAGTCATATTTCCTGATGAGCCTGATCACGTCTTCGATCGGATAGGCAGCCTGTACAGGCATCATGGAAAGTCTCTCCTGCGGATATGGGTTGTGAAGACTGACTGCCAGGTTGCATTTTGTTTCATTCAAAAAACGCTCCAAAGCAGGAAGCACTCCAATAGTAGAGACTGTTATTCTCTTAGGGCTCCACGCAAAGCCCCAAGGCGCTGTAAGAATTTCTATTGCCTTAAGAACTGTTTCGTAGTTATCCAAAGGTTCTCCCATACCCATAAATACAGTATTGGTAAGCTGATCTGACTCATCTACAGCAATATACTGAGAAATGATGTCTGCAACACTGAGATGACCATGAAATCCCTGTCTTCCTGTCATACAGAACTTACATCCCATACGACAGCCTGACTGAGAGGAAACACATAGGGTTGCACGGTCTCCATCGGGTATCATCACAGCCTCAACCGCTCCATCCTCATATACACCTCTGGTCACCTGACAAGTAACCGGGAAGAGGTATTTCTTTGTTCCGTCAGTAGAAATCTGCTTACCACAATATTCAGTCAGACCGATCTCGTAATTCTCTGATAATGTGGCACGTGCAGCCTTTGAGAGATTGGTCATCTCATCAATGCTGCGCACCTTCTTGACGTATAGCCACTGGGCCATCTGCTTGGCTGCAAATCTTTGCAGTCCCACCTCTAAAGCCACCTGCTCCAGCTCTTCGAGGGTTTTTCCTAAAAGCTTTTTCTTCATAAAGCAAAAATAGGTAAAATTTTGTGGTTTCGTCCCATCTTTTTACATATCTTTGTCAGACTTGAAATAAAAACTAAAACACTAATCATTTATGGCTAAAGAAGTAGAACAGGAAAGTACCGTAAACGCGGCAAAGCTTAAAGCATTGCAGGCTACGATTGACAAGATTGAGAAGGATTACGGCAAAGGTACAATCATGAAGTTGGGAGATCAGCCAAAGTTTGATGTATCTGTAATTCCAAGCGGCTCTATCGCACTTGACCACGCCCTAGGAATCGGCGGATACCCAAGAGGAAGAGTCATTGAAATCTACGGACCAGAATCCAGCGGAAAGACAACTCTGGCGATTCACGCTATCGCTCAGGCGCAGAAGCAGGGAGGCATCGCTGCCATCATCGATGCGGAGCACGCCTTCGACCGCACATACGCTAAAAACCTAGGTGTAGACCTTGAGAATCTGCTTATCTCGCAGCCGGACTGTGGAGAGCAGGCACTTGAGATTGCAGACAACCTTATCCGTTCAGGAGCTATCGACATCATCGTCATCGACTCAGTTGCAGCCCTTACACCAAAGGCAGAGATCGAGGGTGAGATGGGAGACTCGAAGATGGGACTTCAGGCACGTCTGATGAGCCAGGCTATGAGAAAGCTCACTGCCAACATCAGCAAGACAAACACATGCTGTATCTTCATCAACCAGCTTCGTGACAAGATCGGAGTAATGTTCGGCAACCCTGAGACAACAACAGGAGGTAATGCCCTTAAGTTCTATGCATCAATGCGAATCGATGTAAGAAGAACAACTCAGATCAAGGACGGAGAAGAGGCTCTTGGAAACAGAACCAAGGTGAAGATCGTAAAGAACAAGCTTGCACCTCCTTTCAAGAAGGCAGAGTTCGACATCGTATTCGGAGAGGGTATCTCTCGTGTAGGCGAAATCCTTGACCTTGCAGTTGAGATGGACATCATCCACAAGAGCGGTTCATGGTTCAGTTACAATGAGTCGAAACTTGCTCAGGGACGTGAGGCTGTCAAGAATGTACTCACAGACAATCTTGAGCTTTGCGACGAGATCGAAGCTAAGATCCGCGAGGTTCTAGAGAACGTAGAGGACTAAGGTTCAGCTATCTCACATCGAGACAAGGCAACAAACTGCTCATCAGTAATCACTCCATTCTTATGAAGACCTGCTAAGGTCCATTGAGATTTCGGAGAGGTCTGACGATAAAGGACAATATTGCGGGCTGTCGTCCACGACCTTATATGAGGGTGCAGACGCAGGGAATCTGCAGGAAGGGTCCACAAAGGATAGGCTCCAGAAAATTTCGAATCCACAAAAATAAGATCCGTAATTTTCTGGAGTTTTTCTTCATCAAACTTCCATATGTTAAGAAGCTGCTCCTTTCTGGAATAGCCTCCAAGTTCTTCCCTATATCTTACCATCTTTGCGGCAAAATAAGGACCGATCCCAGGAAGGGCATCAAAGGCAGCTGAATCTGCAAGATTCAAATCCAGCAAAGGAATATCTATATAGTCCTCTAGTCTTTGATAGACAGAGTCAGAGACAACAAAGGATTTTGCAAAATCCTCCTTCCTATGAAATCTGCCTCCTTTCTCCCTATAATTGACAATGGACTGGGCCTGCTTCTCTGAAAAGCCGAGACGTTCAAGTTCCTCTGCAGATACTGTATTAGGATTGAAAGTAAAGGACTCCACTACCCTTTTAGCATAGGTCCTTCTGACTTCCTTTGCCTTGGGAGAATGCTTACTCTCCTTTCTCTCTACAGACAAAGTATCCACCCGATCCATGTAGACATAGACCGTATCCGGTAAATCGTGATTTGCAGTGATTTTCAGGACAGCTGCCTTGTGGGTAAACACAGCAACCTGATATCCTAGAATTAGAAATATAAGGGCAACAAGCCCTGTAGCCTGGTACTTTCTCATCTTCGCTAAGTTTTGCAACTTCTGCCAAGATGATGATATCATGGTATACTATCAGTCCTCCTTATCGGCGTACTTGTTCTTCTTCTCCTTCTTCACTTGAGGAGCTCCCGCCACAATGATAACAATCTCACCCTTAGGTTCATGCTCCTTATACCACTGAGCAACTTCCTGAATGGTACCTCTTTTATGCTCCTCAAACTTCTTGGAAATCTCTCTAGCCACAGAGCACTCTCTTTCTGGAGAAAAGAACTCTGCAAACTGCTCAAGTGTCTTCACCAGACGATAAGGAGACTCATAAAAAATCATTGTTCTTGGCTCTGTAGCAAGCTGTTGAAGGATAGTCTGACGGCCCTTCTTCTGAGGCAGGAAGCCTTCAAAACAGAATTTATCACATGGAAAACCTGAGCTGACAAGAGCAGGCACAAAGGCAGTCGCGCCAGGCAGGGTCTGCACCTCAATTCCCTCCTGAACACAGGTTCTGACAAGAAGGAAACCCGGATCCGAAATTCCAGGAGTACCAGCATCGCTGATCAAAGCCACATTCATTCCCGCGGCAATCCTATCCTTGATTACCTGAGAAGTAGCATGCTCATTGAACTTATGATGGGACTCCAGACGACCCTGGATCTCAAAATGTTTCAGAAGCACAGAACTCGTACGGGTATCCTCCGCAAGAATAAGGTCTGCCTCCTTCAAGACTCTGATCGCTCTGAAGGTCATATCCTCCAGATTACCCACCGGAGTAGGCACTATATAAAGAATTCCTGCCATCCTATCTAACCTTTCTTCTGACTGCCATCATAAATCTATAGACTATCTCTGACTCCATATTCCATGCAGGATAGTTTGTCTCAAAATACTCCACTACGCCATCAAGATTCTCAGCAGAGTTGATATAATTTACTGCATCCTGGAAGAAAGAAGGATTCTCAGAGAAAAGATTATTGATAAACAAGACTCTATCATTCAATGAAATAGCGCTTCTGACATCCTTCACCTCAGATCCCGGCATATCAGACATCCATGCCCTTCTTGAAACCATTGCATCAACAACAGTCTTCTTAGAAGATGCAGAATCCAAAAGCGACTTCTTATGTTTAGCTCTCACAATGCTCTCAAAACTGTCAGCAATAGTCTCCTGCGCTCCAAACAAAGGCATATCCTCCTCTTCCTCAACCGGCGTCTCTTCCACAACAGGAACATCATCCACTATAGGTTCATCGACATCAACTTCCTCTACAGACTCAACCTCTTCAACAGAAGCAGCATCCTCGACAGGAGTGACCTCCTCAGTTACAGGCTCATCAACAACAACCTCAGGTTCAGCAACCTCCTCGACAACAGATTCAAAAACCTCCTCAACCACAGGTTCAGCAACCTCTTCAACCACAGGCTCAGCAACCTCTTCCTCAACAGGAGCGAGTTCTTCTACGTCAAGATTATCAACAGAAACATCGAAATCCTCAAGTGAGATGGAAATTGCTTCCGGCTCGATTCCATTGTCGCTATCTACCATCTGCTCCAAAGCAGAAAGTTTCATTTCAAGTTCAGACACCTGAGTCTGAATTGATGCCATCAAAGATTTAATCTCATTTAGAATTTCTTGTTTTGTGCCTTCCATAACGTTCTATGTGGTTTTTGGGACTTATCCCTTCTTTATTGTTGAAAACTTCTTTTTGATAAAGATGAATATTCTATTATTTTTGCCATCCGAAAGATTCGGACATATAAAATTCATCAACCACAAAAGTAACGAAATGTTTTTAGAAAACGCAAAAAAAGCTGGGCAGATTGAAGTAATCTGCGGCTCAATGTTCTCTGGAAAGACAGAAGAGCTCATCAGAAGAATGAAAAGAGCACAATTTGCCAAGCAGGAAGTAGAAATATTCAAGCCATGCATCGACGTAAGATACTCTGAGGATAAGGTAGTTTCACACGACGCACACAGCATACCATCAAAGCCTATCACATCCCCTGCTGAGATGCTTAACATTGCTGATACAGTAAAGGTTATTGGAATTGACGAGGCTCAGTTCTTTGATGAGTCAATCGTAGATGTAGTGATGACTTTGGCAAACAGAGGAGTAAGAGTCATCATCGCTGGTCTTGATACAGACTTCCTAGGCAAGCCTTTCGGTCCTATGCCTGCACTTATGGCAATTGCAGAGGATGTACAGAAGGTTCATGCAATCTGTGTAAAATGTGGTCATCTTGCCAACCACTCCCACCGTCTTTCAAAGAGTGGTGAGCTTGTTGTGCTTGGTGAGAAAGATATCTATGAGCCTCTTTGCCGTCAGTGCTACCAGGAGGCAATGAAGCAGCAGTAAAGGAAAAAGAACATATATCCTAGTGACCACCCTTCTTAAGAGGGTGGTTTTCTAATATATTGCTGTGCCAGGTCTCTGAATCTATATGAGTATAGATCTCTGTCGTGAGTATGCTCTCGTGACCGAGCATTTCCTGGACAACACGAAGGTCTGCCCCATTCTCTATGAGGTGTGTAGCAAATGAATGACGGAAGGTATGAGGAGATATCTCCTTATCTATTCCTGCTCTTGCAGCCTTAGACTTTATCATATTAAATACTGAGACTCTACTGAGAGACTTGCCGAACTTATTAAGGAAGAGGACATCTGAGCAATCCGAAGATGCAGGCTCCGGACGCACAGAAAGAAAGGCCTTGATGGACTCTGCAGCCACTTCTCCAAGAGGAACAAGTCTTTCCTTGTCTCCCTTACCTACTATACGTATAAACTCCTCCTTGAAATAGATATCAGATATCTTCAAGGACGTGAGTTCAGAGACTCTCAGTCCACAACCGTAGAGGACTTCAAGAATCGCCTTATCTCTCAGATCTGTCCACGACGAGATTTCCACACTATCTAAAATTGCCGTAACCTCTTCTACAGAGAGAACAGCGGGAAGGTATCTTCCAAGTTTTGGTGAATCCACTCCGTCGCATGGATTCTTTTCTATCTCGCCCTCAATAACAAGATAGCCGAAGTATGATTTCAATGAGCTTAGGATGCGGGCCTGGGATCTCTTAGAAACCTGGATAGTCTCAAGATAAGCAAGGACGTCCTCTGTGGTCACATCCGCAAGATTCTCGCTTCCACGCCATTGGATAAAAGATTTAAGGTCGGAAGAGTAGGATGCCACCGTATGAGGTGACATCGCTCTTTCGACCTTCAGGTAATATCTATAGTCCTTAAGACTTAGCATTATAGTGTTCTATATTTCTTTCCGTAGTGAAGCATCTGACCAAGGTAGTCGTCTGTGTACTCAATCTTGTAGTCAACGATCTTTCCGTCCTTCACTACCGGAACGATTTCAGGATTGACAAAACCTCCATAAGGTTTCAGGTTCAATGCTGCATAACGCTCTGCAACCTCTTTGTGGAGTTCAGGATCGATATTGACAGCATATTTCTCTACAAGAGCCTTTCCTGCCTCATAATCTCCCTCAGACTTGATTCTCTGGACCTCTCTGAGAAGTTCTCCAAACAACTCTCTAAGCGCCTCATGATCATTGACCACAAAGTATGTCTTTCCATCACGTACCCTCTTCTCAATCACATACGTATCCTTTCCATGCTCGTAGCACCAGTCTGCGATGAGTTTGCGGTTCTGCATGTGGGACTCTGTATTCTTCTTGCCCACCTCAACTCGGCTGAACTGAACCATCGAACCGTTTCTGATGTAATTTGAATACTGGGCCTTGTATGCCTCCATATCTGGAAGGATGCCAAGTTCTACCATGATAGGGTCGCCCATGTAGTAAAGTCCGAAGAGGTCTGCACGTGTTTCCTCAAGTGCTGAGTTATACTCTGCAAGTGCGCCTGGAGATGTTCCCTCAAGAAGCTGGCCTGAACCGTGTCCCAAGCACTCATGAAGGTCTGTGTGTACGTCGTCTGTGATTGAGAGGTACTTCTTCGCCAGTGCGATTTCATTCTCATCGTAGGCGAACTCTGCGAGAGTGGATGATGGCGACTCCTGACCTGCCATTGCGTAGGCGTGGGTGATGTTTGCGATGGTCACTGATTTTGAACCGTGATTCTTGCGGATCCAGTCTGCGTTAGGAAGGTTGATTCCGATTGGCGTTGCCGGGTAACAGTCGCCGGCGAGCATCGCTACGTTGATGACCTTTGCTGATACGCCCTTCACCTCTTTTTTCTTGAAGCGGTCGTCGATTGGCGAGTTGTCCTCGAACCACTGAGCGTTGTCGCTCATCTTCTGTGTTCTTGCTGATGCGACGTGGTCTTTGAAGTTTACAAGTCCCTCCCATGTTGCCTTGCGGCCAAGAGGGTCGTTGTAGTCCTCAACGAAGCCGTTTACAAAGTCCACTGTTCCAAGAGTATCCTGAAGCCACTCTACATTGTACTCATCCCAAAGACGAAGGTCGCCAGTCTGGTAATATTTGACAAGTGAGGCGATGTATTTCTTCTGAGACTCGTTCTCCGCCACCTGAGCAGCCTTCTCAAGTTCAGCGCAGATCTTCTCAAGGGCAGGGCCGTAAGTACCGCCTACTTTCCACACATCTTCGTATACCTTGCCGTTTTTCTTCACAATCTTGCTGTTTAGACCATACGAAATTGGAGTAGGATCCTTAGGATCAACGATATCCTTGTAGAATTTCTCTACTTCTGCACGTGTGACACCCTCGTAGAAGTTGACAGCTGACTCTGCTACAATATCTCCCTGGGCATTGGTAGACTTTCTCTGAGCCATGATTTCCTTCGAGTAGATAAAATCAAGAAGCTCTGTATTCTCCACTCCTGCAGCCTTCATAAGTGAGGCAAAATACTCCTTTGAACATGCCGGGAAGAACTTGTCCTCAGCATAGTGATGGTGGATACCATTGCTGAAGAACGCTCTCTTGGCATATACCTCGAAGTTTTTCCAGTCCTCAGTAGTCTTATCTCCCTTGTAGTTCTCAAGGATGGCCTCAAGAGTGTGGCGGACAGGAAGGTTGTATCTGCAGTTCTGGTCCCAGATGATGTCGCGTCCGTACTTTGCCGCCTCGCCAAGGTGGTAGATGTACTCTTTCTGCTGAAGGCTTAGCTCGTCCCAACCAGGAACCTGATATTTCATGATCTTTAGGTCGGCGAACTCATCGATGAGATACTTGAATTCGCTCTTTGGCTCTTCTGCGCAAGATACTGCTGACAGAGCCGCTGATAGTCCGATAAGCATTTTAAATGTCTTCTTCATTGTTATTATTTTTCATTAAGTTCTAAATCGGCACAAATTTAACATTTTTAATTGGGTACTGAGTCTTTTTTAATACTTTTGCGTGTCATGACAGAGAGAATAGAAAAATACTATAAGATATTTGCGGTCCTGGTCTTTGCCGCTTGCCTTGTGCTGTCTTCATGCAGCAAGTATGAATATGAAAAGAAGGACAAGGTGTTTGATGATGCACTGCTGCTATATTCCGCAGGTTTCAACAACCTAAGCAGCTACCTTCAGGAGGATATCAGAGAACTGAGCGACGGATACATTCCTACCAAGAAAGACAACAAGCTTCTGCTTGTCTGTTCACATTTTCCTCAGCGTTTAGGAGACTATTCAAAGAAAATGAATCCTACTCTTTCAAGAGTATATAAGAATAAGCATGGAGAGGTCATAAAGGAACCCCTTCTTGTTTTGGATACCCTTGTTCCAGGAATTCATCCGGAGACTGTAGGCAAGGTCTGTGATTTCATCAAGACTAATTATAAGATAAAACGTTATGGTCTAATCTTTTCGTCTCATGCAACAGGCTATCTGCCAGCAGGTTACTTTGCCAATCCAAATAAATATGAAGTTTCAAAGGTTGCCCAGCAAAGTGTAAGACCTATGACAGGATGGATGGAATATGAGGCCCCATACGAAGACTCTGACCTACCACTCACAAAGACTTTGGGTCAGGAAAGTGGAAGATTCAACGGAGTGACAACTTCATACGAAATGGATATCAAGGACTTTGCTAAAGCGCTTACCATCAAGTTTGACTACATCATGATGGATGTCTGCCTGATGGGAGGAGTTGAGGTCGCATACGAATTCAAGGACATCTGTAATGTGCTCTGCGTGAGCCCTACTGAGGTCTTGGCTGACGGTCTGAACTATAAGACACTTGGAGAGCACCTTCTCGGGCATGCGACTCCTAACTTTATGGCAGTAAGTTCCGACTATATCGAACATTACAAGGCAAAAAATGGAGACAGTCAGTCAGCGACCTGGACGGTACTTGACTGCAGCAGGCTAGAGCCTTTAGCTGAAATCTGCAAGACACTTTTTGAAAAGTATAGGACAAACATAAAGAACATCAACCCTAATAAGGTTCAGCCTTATTTCTACAACTCATCAAAGCATTGGCATTATGACCTTCTGAGCATACTCATGAACTCAGGGGCAACAGATGAAGAACTCGCTGAAGTTGAGTCTGCGTTGGATAATTGCACTCTATTCAAAGATGCCACTGACAAGTTTATTGGAGTGCCTATCAAGACTTATAGTGGACTTAGTATGATGCTACCAAGTAACGCTGGTAACTATTTGAAGGACTATTACAAAACATTGAGTTGGAATAAGCGCACAACGCTTGTTAAGTAGAAAATAATTCGTATATTTGCAGCCCCATAAAAAGGCATAGGCTTTTTTAGTGCAATGGGGTTCTTTTTAGGGAGTGATCCTTAATCAGAACTGAGTAACACTTTTTTATTTTTTTAAATCATTACAAAACAATGAAACATCTAGAATTGAAAGGCCAGGTACGCCAGGCTAGCAACAAGGCAGCTATCAAGAGCATCCGCAGAAACGGTGGTGTACCTTGTAACATTTACGGTCTTGGAATGGAGAATCTTCTTTTCTCTGTAGACGCTAAGGAGCTTAAGGCTCTTACTAACACTCCTAACTCTTACATCGTTGACCTTAAGCTTGACAACGGTACTGAGCTTTACGCTGTACTTCACGAGCTTCAGTTCCACCCTGTAACTGACGAGTGTCTACACGTAGACTTCCTTGCTGTAAACGAGGAGAAGCCTGTAACTATCAGCGTTCCAGTTAGAATCACTGGTCACTCTGAGGGTGTGAAGATGGGAGGTAAGCTTCTTGTATCTGCTCGTAAGCTTAAAGTCAGCGCTCTTATGTCACAGCTTCCTGACGAGCTTGAGGTTGATACAACTCCTCTTAAGATCGGTAAGCAGATCGTTGCTGGTGACCTTAGCTTCGAGGGCGTAAGCATCGTTTCCCCTAAGGCTACTATCATCTGCTCAGTACGTCCTACTCGTGCTACTCAGCAGGCTGCTATGGCTAACCGTAAGTAATTCGGCCTAAACATATAATGTAAAGTATGAACTATCTAGTCGTCGGTCTAGGAAATATCGGCGCAGAATACGCTAATACTCGACATAATATGGGATTTATGGTGTTGGATGCCTGGGCTCAGGCATCCAACATTCTTTTTGAAACCGGTCGATATGGCAGTACTGCAACGATTTCCTTCAAAGGAAGAAAATTTACTCTTCTTAAGCCATCCACATATATGAACCTTAGTGGAAAGGCTGTAAGATATTGGATGAATGAGCTCAAGATTCCTCTTGAGAATCTTATCGTAATTTCAGATGACCTCAACATTCCGTTCGGAACCCTTAGAATGAGGAAGAACGGAAGTGCTGGCGGACATAACGGACTCACAAACATCAACGAGCTTCTTGGCACTCAGAACTACGCCAGAATCAGAGTCGGCATCGGCAATGAATTCGGCAAGGGTCACCAGGTTGACTACGTACTTGGTGCACTCAGCAAGGAGGAGATGGAGCAGATGAAGGAGATCTCTGAGAGATGTATTTCTGGTCTTAAGGCATACGCCACAATAGGTCCGGACAGAGCAATGAACTCAGTAAACACAAAACCAAAGCCTAAGGCAGATGTTACAGAAAAGCAGCCTTCGGAGGTATAAAATATTAAAAATCAGTTTTTTTTGACATTTTTGCTTGTATTTTACAATTTAATGATTACCTTGCCGTAGTTTTGAAAATGACTAAAATTAACAACTAAACTATTTTACTACCATGAAAGATCTTGTTGCTAAAATCAATGCTGAATTCGAGGTATTCGCTGCTAACGCTGCTGCTCAGGCAGAGAAAGGAAATAAGGCTGCTGGCGCACGCGCTCGTAAAGCTGCTTTGAACCTTAAGAACCTTATGACTGAGTTCAGAAAAGTATCAGTAGAGGAGGCTAAGAAATAATTTCAGCCCACTGAAAATAAAAAGATGGCGACCATAACGGTTGCCATCTTTTTATTTTATATAGTTATTCGATGTGACAGTAGCCACTAGGCGACGTTGGCTCCCGAAAAGGGAGGGGACCCACGAAGTGGGGAGGATCGCCTGTGGCTACTGTCACATCGATATTTTTCAAAAAAAAAAATAAAAAAAGATGCAACGTTTTGAAACAACATTGCATCTATATGTCAGGTTTAGGTTTTAGTACACGTCTTAGGGTCGGGTAAACTCGTGAGAGCATGCCGGCCCTTTTTTATTGTACCTGCTCCAAACTACATTTCAAGTCTTACATTATCAAGCCAAAGAGTATTTCCGACTCCGCCAAAGAAGGCCTCACCATAACTTGAAAGGAAATAGATCACCATAAAATTAGGAGTCTCATCCTTATCAGCCCATCCTTCTTCAACAACCTTCGCCTTCTTACCCTTGCTGTTAAAACCTGTCATCGTCTTCTCGCCAGAGATCAGTCCCATATCCTCTGTGTAGAAAGACTCACCGGTGATATCTCCATAATGAATTTCCTGGACATAGCCATTCACCCACTCAGAAGCATTCTCCTTGATGACACGGATACCTGTTCCAACTCTTAGAGCATGAAGTCCACCCTTCTCATCCTCCCATCTCTTCTGAAGAATGGCAAGAACAATAGGATAATCCGGATAGCCCATATTCTTCAGTTTTGAGAAGCCTGTTCCTCTGATCACCTCATGTCCCACATCAGCCTTGTAATCATATACAAGAGCCTTAGGTCTGCCGGTAAAAGGCATACCATAGTTAGGCTTCTCCATAGGATTCTTGGTATCGCGGATTGGTTCAGGAAGTTCTCCGAAAAGGAAGGCACCCTGACAAGTGACATCCATATTTACTATTCCAAGAGCCTTCACCTCCTCGATATGAGTCTCAATACGGATACAATAACCGTCTCCCCTCTTCTCCGGGAAGTCAGTAATATTTGCCTTTACAACGCCCACAACATTGGCCATGACGTTATTAGTTCTCCAAAGATAGCCCTCCGGAGCCTTATAAGGTTTATTTCCTCTTAGGGTATCTGAAGGATTGCCATAGAACTCATACAGGTATTTTGTGGCTCCTCCAATAAGATTTGATTCCTTCACCTCTCTCACTGTCCACTGGTCGAAAGTACCGTACTTGTTCAAGCTGGCAACAATCTCCTCATCAGTCTGGGCCTTAATGACAAATGGAGAACAAAGGAAAGACAAAAAAGTCAAAGCGGTTAAGATTGTTCGTCTCATTTTTATTTTATATCTTGCATTTCGTTGTGCAAAGATAATACATTTTGCAAAAATTACGAACTTGCACAAAGACAAGTACTAAACCTTGATGAAGACCCTGACCCATATAATCCTGGTTCTCGCCATGATTTTTCTACCTTTTACAGCCGACGCAAGAAAGGCTCGCGAAGGCATGATCACTATGCAGCAGCCGGACGGAAGCCTCTTCCAGGCCATGATCCAGGGCGACGAATTTCTCAAGATCATCACATCTGGCGGAAGCCCCATCATCCAGGCAGCAGACGGTTGGTACGAATACGCCACCTACCAGCCTGACGGGACAAAGACATCAACAGGCATCCGCGTCGGAGCAGGAAGTCCACCACACTCGACAATACCATTCTCACAACTCACAAGCCTGGCAAACAGACATCGTCAGTTGAAGATCAGTCAGCCACAGCTCATCACAAAGACCGATCTTATCCAGAAACGCCGCGCCATCATCCTACTTGTTGAGTTTGCTGATAAAAAGTTCACCCACACCAAGGAGGAGTTCAACAACATGCTCAACATGGAAGGCTACAGTGAGCATGGAGCCCAAGGCAGCGCCAAGGACTACTTCGACGCACAATTCCAAGGTCACTACGAATTCATTTTCGAAGTAAGTGACATCATCACAGTTCCCAACGATCTGGAATACTACGGCAGCAACAGCAGAAACACAGGAACCGACATAAACGCCCACAAACTCATAGTCGACGCAGTGGAACTCGCCGACAAGGACTTTAACTTCGCGGACTTCGACAACAACTCAGACGGAGTTGTAGACAACATCTTTGTCTTCTTTGCAGGAGGTGACGAAGCAGAAGGAGCTGGAGACAACACTATCTGGTCGCATGCCTGGAGTCTTAAAGCAGCAGGAGAAGAGATAGTCATGGATGGCGTAGAGTTAGACACATACGCCTGCGCCTCCGAACTGACAAGAATTTCATACGAAAAGTACAGAATGACAGGAATAGGAACCTTCTGTCACGAGTATAGTCACACCTTTGGACTTGCCGACCTATATGACACCGACTATGAAGCAAGTTCAGGCCTATCAGCAGGAGTCTGGGGCAAGACCTCACTCATGGACAGCGGCAACTATAATGACTTCGGAAACTGCCCTCCATACTACAATGCGATAGAGAGATACATGCTTGGACTTGGCACAGTCATAATCCTTGAAGAAGGTATCCACACACTCAAGCCCATCCAGGAATCAAACACCTATTATATATATCCTACAGAGAATAACGGCGAATTTTTCCTCTTCGAATGCAGAAGCAATAAAGGCTGGGACAGGGAAATAGGAGGAAGCGGCATGCTCATCTACCACGTTGACATGTCAACAAATGATGCTGGTTATGCAGATACCTATGGCTTTGATATGACGGCACAGCAGAGATGGAAGTACAATCTTGTCAATGCCAACTGCAACCACCAGTGTGCAGACCTTATTGAAGCAGATGCCAGAAATGACCAGGGCGACTTCTCTTTGGAAAACATAACGGATATCTTCTTCCCACACACGGCCACATCAAGTTTCAGTCCCAACTCAAATCCAGCCTTCAAGCTATGGAGTGAAGAAGAAGCAACCTACTCCATCATCGAAATGGCAAAGGACGGGGAAAACATCATCATCAAAGTCAAAAGAAACAGCAAGAACAAGCCTCCTACAGCAGAAGTGCTGAAAACAGAAGTCTATCAGAACGAGAGCATTATAAGCTGGAAGGCAAGCAAGGCAACAGAAGACAAGGCCTACATTGTATGGGGAGAGACAAACGGAACAAAGTCAACAACAGAAATAAGTCCATCAGACACAGTCTACACGGCAGTCCTCAGAGGACTCAAGCCTAAGACTGCATACAAGGCTGAAATCTATTATATAACAAACGGAGTTCCAGGAGAATCAAAGACCTTTGGCTTTACGACAAAGACCTATACAGAAGGCAATCCTCCATACATTTATGTCAAGAACTGCGCAAGAAATCAGGACGGTTCATTCAGAAAGGGAGAAGGAATTCCATTACATGTATATAACACCTTGGATGCTGAAAAGATAGACTGGTATTATAACAACCAGAAACTCACCCAAGACTCCGGATACTTCAAACCTCAAGTCTCAGGAACCCTGAAGGCTGTAGTATGGTGGAAGGACGGCAGTCACGATATAATTAAGAAACACATTGAAATCAAGGAAGATGAAAGGTCTCTATAAATATCTGCTTTTACTTGCACTTGCTGCTCTTGCCGGCTGTAATGAGATTACAGAAGAGGAGCAGATCTTTGCTGATGCAGATTCCAATCCTGCCCTATACTATAAAGGCAGCATATGGGTAGACTACAGTCCTAATGATTTCCAGTTGGGTTATAACGAGGGTCGAAATGAATTCAGACTCTATGACGACGACATGTCATCATTCTACATCCTTAAACTCGCCAAAACACCACATGACAAGGACGAAACTATTGAAGGAAGTCTCAAGTGCAGCAAAGGTGGAAGGATTGTAGAAAGAGAAAAGGTCAAGTTCAAGGTAACAAAAAAAGAGCAGGACACATATTGGTTATGGTCCCGCTCCGAACAGATTGGACTTGTCGTCCAAAAATTATATTAGCTTACCAAGCGAAGTCAAATCTGATATCGCGTGGAATTCCTGCCTCATTAACTTTCTTGATATCTGCTGCAAGGGCATCAGTAATGCTTGCATTCTCAGAAGCGAACTTCTTGGCAAAATCAAGATCTCCAGTTGCCTGAGTAGTGATGATAAGGTCTGCCCAAGAGTTCACCGCAGCCTCCGCCTTAGCGAAGTCGATAAGATACTTTCCTTCTGCTGTTCTTGAGAAGGCACCATTCTTCACCATATAGTTGTAGCACATCATATTTGCCTTACCATGTGAAGAAGCGAAGCCGAAGCGTACTGAGCGGACGATACCTCCGATGAAAGTAGAGATAGCCTGCTCCTTAGTGATATCGGTAATCTCACCCATCTCGATAAGTTTGCATACCATGAACAGACCAAGGATATCAGCCTTAGCCTCCTCCCATGTAGTCTTCTCTGAAGCAAGGGCCTCATCAACACTTCCCTTACCGTTTACAGTCTGCTTTACTCCAAGACCGTGAGCAACCTCATGGAAGGTCACATTCCAGAAGAAGGCATCAGCACTTAGATGACTTACCTGAGAAGGATCCATAAGAATCTCTCCAATAGGATAAAGAATCTTATTGAACTTTGCCATCATGCTGTTGTAAAGCTGAAGACGACGGGTTCCCTTGATCTCCTGAACTCTGTCATCATTAGGAAGGTTGATAGCAATTGTCTTGCTACCAGAGTTACAGTCTCCAGAGTAATAGATTGCGTCATAGACATTAAGGTCTGATGAGGTTCCTGGTACGAAAGTCTTATACTCAGGCTTGCAAGGAAGCATTGTCTGAAGTTTTGGAAGAAGACCTACATACTTTGCAAGGTTGTCACTTCTCTTCTGATCCTTTAGAAGGATGAAGCACTCGTAAGCTGCCTTAGCCTCATTAAGTTTGTCATCATAGTTCTCGATAGGACCGATAACAAGATCCATATTGCAGTCCTTCATATCCATCCATACAAGGTCGCTCTGGAAGTAGTCATCTGTACGGAAAGCCTTGATTCTCTCAGTAAGATACTTCTTCATTCCTGCATTATCAGTAAGGTTTGCAGCCTCCTCAAGAAGAGCACAGATCTTATCAAGTTCTGGCTTATACTCGTCCCTGTACCAGACTGTCCTCAAACCACCTTTCTCATCTCTTCTAAGAACAGTGTAAAGGCTGTTCTTTGCAGGATCTGCGTATGCATCGAACTCCTCTTTTGTCATATCCTCAGGATAGTACTGACATCCAAGAGGTTTTGCGCCATAAGCCTCAAGAAAAGGTTTATTGCTGTCAAGACGGTCCCAAGGGCCATAATGAATCATAGCATAAGCCTTTGCATACTCATCAGAAAGGGCCTCCATCTCAGCCTTATCTCCGAAAGTCTGCTTCCAGAAAAGGTTGTCGATGATTTCTCCAGCCTCACGGAAAAGACCTACGATCTTCTTATCATTTTCAGAAAGCTGGTCGTATAGAGGAGATGTAACCTCAACGACTGCAAAGCTCTCTACTTTTTCCTTAAGCGGGTTCTCTGCCTCACTTGCGCATGATACAAGCGCTATAGCTGCCGCTGCCATTGTAATTATTTTCTTCATAATGTAACAGATTAAAATAGAGCGGCCAATTTCTTGGTCGCTCCATAATTATTTCTGACTTCAGAATTAGAATGAAGTTGCGATTCCGATGAAGTCCTCAGCCTTAAGAGCTGCACCACCGATAAGACCACCGTCGATATCAGGACAAGCGAAAAGCTCCTTAGCGTTAGAAGGCTTGCAAGAACCACCGTAAAGGATAGTGATCTCCTCAGCAAGCTCGCCGAAGTGAGCAGCAAGAACCTTACGGATCTCAGCATGGATCTCCTGAGCCTGCTCTGCAGTTGCAGTAAGACCAGTTCCGATAGCCCATACTGGCTCGTAAGCGATGATAACCTGAGCCATCTGCTCTGGAGTAAGAGTATAAAGAACGTTAGTAACCTGTGAAGTTACAACCTCGAAGTGACGACCTGACTGACGCTCCTCAAGAGTCTCACCAATACAGAAGATTGGGCTAAGACCAGCCTCAAGAGCAAGCTTAACTTTCTCTACAAGTTTAGCATCTGTCTCACCATAGTACTCTCTTCTCTCAGAGTGACCAAGAACAACGTACTCGCAACCTACTGACTGAAGCATGCTTACTGCAACCTCACCAGTATATGCACCGCTCTTCTTGTCTGCGCAGTTCTGTGAAGAAAGACCTACTGCTGTTCCCTTAAGAACCTCAGCTACAGCATGAAGGTGTGTGAAAGGAGGAGCAACAACAAGTTTAACATCTGAAGGAACCTGTGCTGAAGCCTCAACTACTGCTTTTGCTAGCTCAACGCCCTCTGGAACTGTAGTGTTCATCTTCCAGTTACCAGCTACTACTTTTTTTCTCATTTTTAAAATATTTTAAAAGTTATACAAAAATTTCGTCCTATGTTTTTTCAAACACACAAAGATACAATAATAATTAGAATGTTGTTCCCCTATCACAATTTTTATATTTATATTTGCACGCTTAAATGAAAAAATAAATAATAAAGATATATAAAAATGAAAAATTTTGTAGAAGAACTCAGATGGAGAGGTATGATCCAGGACATCATGCCAGGAACTGAGGAGAAGCTTATGGAAGGCCCTACATCTGCTTACGTAGGTATCGACCCTACTGCAGACAGCCTTCATATCGGACACATGGTATCTATCATGATTCTTAAGCACTTCCAGAACTGCGGACACAAGCCGCTTGCTCTTGTAGGAGGCGCAACAGGAATGATCGGAGACCCATCAATGAAGTCTCAGGAGAGAAATCTTCTTGACGAGGCAACTCTAAACCACAACGTAGAGTGCATCAAGAAGCAGCTCAGCATCTTCCTTGACTTTGATTCAGACGCACACAACTGCGCTGAGCTTGTGAACAACTACGACTGGATGAAGAACTTCACTTTCCTTGATTTCGCACGTGAGATCGGAAAGCACATCACAGTAAACTACATGATGGCAAAGGACTCAGTGAAGAAGAGACTTTCTGGCGAGTCACGCGAGGGAATGTCATTCACAGAGTTCACATACCAGCTTCTTCAGGGATATGACTTCCTATACCTTTACCAGAACAAGGGCTGTACTCTTCAGATGGGTGGAGCAGACCAGTGGGGTAACATCACTACAGGTTCTGAACTTATCAGAAGAATCGCAGGTGGCGAGGCTTTCGCACTTACTTGCCCTCTGATCACAAAGGCAGACGGAGGAAAGTTCGGAAAGACAGAGCAGGGAAATATCTGGCTGGATCCGGAGAGAACATCTCCATACCAGTTCTACCAGTTCTGGCTGAATGTATCTGATACTGACGCTGAGAAATACATCAAGATCTTCACAATGCTTACAAAAGAGGAGATCGATGCAGCTATCGCAAGCCATGCAGAGGCTCCTGAGAGACGTGAACTTCAGAAACTTCTTGCAAAAGAGGTCACTATCATGGTACACGGAGAGAAAGAGTACGAGAACGCTATCGCAGCATCTAACATCCTATTCGGAAATGCGACTTCTGAGACATTGAAGGCACTTGACGAGAGAACTTTCCTTGCTGTATTTGATGGAGTTCCTACATTCGAGGTAGCGGCCGACAAGTTCCCTCTAGGACTTATCGACCTTCTTTCTGTAGAGACACAGGTATTCCCATCTAAGGGAGAGTGCCGTAAGATGATTCAGGCAAATGGTGTAAGCATCAACAAGGATAAGATCGCTGACATCAACGCGCAGATCGGATCTGAGCATTTCCTTGACAACAAGTACATCCTTGCACAGAAAGGCAAGAAGAACTACTTCATCATCAAGATTGCATAAATCCCTTGAGACTCACAAAATCCTGGAAAGGATTGAGTTCTCTATCGATAAGAACAGCGCAATCCAAACGCGACATTGGCTGTCCAGAGTTCTGGGCAGCCATTATTTTTGCTGCGACTGCCTCAACTTCCTTCTGTCTTCTATCTCCATAGAAAGCCTTAAGAGCAGAGATGACTTCCTCTGCATCAACAGGTTTATCTACATTGAACCAACTTTGATTCTTCCAACCTACTCTTCTTCCCTCGTAAGTCATGATACCCGTTACAGATATACGCTGCAAGGCCTTGAAATGTTCATGATCTGGAGGAAGGTCAAGAAGAGGCACAATATAAGCACCCTCCTCAAGAAGTCTTGCCTGAACCTCTCTCACCGGAACCTCAGCAGGCTGAAGTCCCTTCTTCACAGCAAGAGCCGCAACCACTCCTGCAGCCTGACCAAGCTGAAGCACGACAGGTTGGAGTCGGGTAGAACCATTGACAAGGTTAGTGACTGAAATAGACTTCTCAATGACCATCATATCCTTGAAGCCCTCAGGCATCATTACTCCCATAGGAACGCCGTATGAAGGCACAGGATGGTAGGTGAAATTAGGAAGTTCCTCCCATCTGTCATACCTGCTATGATGCTGATCTACAGGGTAATCACCAACTGCTATTACAGTTCGATACAAAGGTTCTGACTGATTGAAAGGAGATATGATATGGTTGAGAGTAAATCTGACCTCACCTTTGATACGTCTTGACTCTCTGTGATATGGAATGAAAGGAAAACCATCATGAGTCGGGAACTCCCCTTCTGCCATTCCAAGATTAACAAGTCCAAGTTCCTTCTGCATAAAATAAAGGAATCTTGTAGACCTCTCCTTCGCAAGATTATAAACACTATCCCTCTGGGACTTAGTCATATCCACAGAATTAGCATAAAAATCATTACCCTCGAGAGGCCAGTTGATCATATACTTGCCATTCTGAAGCTTTCCATAATACATCATGCCTGCCATATCCCACATCCTGTCTGGTTCCTTAGGAGTAAAGCAGTTCTTATTGTAACAGCAGCAGGCAAACTCGGCAGGATCATATCCGTCCGGTTCCGGAATCGGCACAGGATGGTCATATTCCTGAAGGATCATCACATATGTAAGGTCCTGAATGATGTCATTCGCCTGCTCCTGGGCATCCTCCTCCCCTGTTTCTGCCCTGCTGTCCATACCAAGATCATACGGAATACCTACAGCCTTGGCGACATCTCCAAGTTCAGTGGCATCAATAAGAAGTTTCGCCCTCACCTTCTTTCCCGAAGGATTAAGAACCACCTTCCATCCACCAGCACACTTCTCAAAAGAAGTGGCAGTTGTCTCATACATCACAGTCAGGTCAGGTTCATTCGCAGCAATGTTACGGAAGATTCTCGCACCTACAGACGGCTCAAACAAAGTCTTGCTCACCGAACCTGTCCAAAGAGCATCCTTACCTCCATAGTGAGCCTCAAGACTATCGCGAAACTCCGACCACAAACCACCTCTGAGTTCATCACAACCATCAGTCGCACTCACTCCAGCGCTTGTGAGCATACCGCCGAGCCACTGAAACTCCTCCACCAACAGGACAGAGGCTCCATCGCGAGCCGCCTGCACAGCCGCTGTTGTTCCTGATGCACCTCCGCCGATGATCACGACATCGTATTTATCTGCACAGCTTGTGAGGCTGAATAGGGTGATGAGGGTTCCGATGAACCAGTGATGAGTTTTCATTATTTTGTGATGTTTTTGTAGTATTCGCGATATTTGTTGTATAGGTCTACGCTCTTGTCTTCTCCCACCTGAGGGTGAAGGTCTGGATTGTTAAATACTCCCGGATACTGATAGCAGAAGATCTTCTCAAAGTTGTCGAACATAAGAAGGTCGTTCATGATACCCTCAAAATCACGGGGATAAAGCGACATATCAGGATTGAAAAGGAAGGACTCAAGATCGAACCAGAAATGGCTTCCACACTTATCGCACAAACCCTGAAGAAGTTTCGCAGCCTCAAGTCCTGTGAGGTCGTGCTCAGGCATTCTCGCAAAACCGAACGGGCAGAGGATATCTAGATTTGGAAGAAGTCTCTCATATGTAGGTTCTGCTCCTACAAGGTCCATCGAATTGGTAGCCAACATGATAGGCTTAGTAGGAGCCAAGGCGCGGCAATGTTTTGTAAACTCATCGAAGAAGGTAACGATCTCGTTTCTTCTCTGAACACGAAGTTCCTCTGTCTGCTCCCAGTTATCAAGAGATCCGCCAGACTCCTCTGACACATAGAAACCATAGAAAGAGTCATACTTACCATACATCTCCCAGGCCTCAGTCGCCACATTCTTATGCCACTGAAGAGACTGCTCCGAAAAGTCGAACCATGCATACATTCCGATACCCATGAAGACATTCATTCCAAGTTTCTCTGCCTCAGAAAGGATTACATCTACAGGATCCGGACAGGCGATATCCATTCTGCCAGGATAGAGCTTTGACGGATAGAAGGCCTTGCCGGCATAGGTATCCACGGTCATGGAATGCTTGCCCACATACTCCTGATTACGGAAGATCTCCTGAAGGACAATCACATCCATTCCCACCTCATGCATAGAGCGCACAACTCCACGCCATCCCTGCTCATCAAGTTTCTTAATGTCCTTGTTCCAATGCTTTCCTTCATCCTCGCTCCAGTGGTACATGCCGATCCACGCTCCGTCAATAGTCTTGAGGGATCTCTGGTGGAAGTCAACCACCTTTACAGATCTTGTCTTGCTGAAAGTCTCTGTTCCGTCATTGACCTCAAATACCACATTAAGGTCGCCAGGACGGTCCTTGATGGACTGAACGTGCTCAAGAAGAACTGTTCCTGCCTTCTTCAGTATTGTATCTTTAGAGAAGATTACCTCCTTCTTGCCATCCTGCTCAAAGGTCAAGGTAAGAGTTGTCTTTTTACCTGAAGGAAGTTCCGCTGCTGCCCTGATATCCAAAGGAACCTGATTGCTGACCCTTCCCGGAGGAATAAGTGTAAGTTCAGGTTTTACTTCTACTGAAGAACAGGAAGCCAGGAATGTCATAATAGATAGTAGTGAGATGTATTTTTTCATGGTTGGCATTTTATATTTTACATTTTCACAAATGTAAGTAAAATTAGAGTATATTTGCAGAAAAATAAGAAAAGATACATGGAAGGACCAAGCACAAGACAACTTAAGGTTGCAAAAGAAATACAGAAGTACATGGCGGAGATCATCCGCAGCAAGGGAATGGCAGCATTCGGAGGAGCAATGGTGAGCGTAAGTGGCGTTGAGATCAGCCCGGACCTCTCTGTTGCAAAGGTTTATGTCAGCATCTTTCCTTCAGACAAGGCTGACTTCGTTATGGAAGTCCTCAAGGAGAACCACGGACTTCTTCGCGGCGAACTTGGAAGCAAGGTAAGACACCAGCTCCGCATCGTTCCGGAGATCATCTATTACATCGACAACTCACTTGACTATGTAGCTCACATCGAGGAGCTTCTAAAGAAGTAGCATCAGATGAAGCTGCCTCTGTTCATAGCCGGTCGTTATCTCTTTGCAAAGAAGTCGCATAATGTCATAAACATAATTTCAGCGATTTCTGCCATCGGCATGGCCATAGGAACAGCAGCCCTCATCATCATACTTTCAATCTACAACGGCTTCGACTCTCTCGTCAAATCCATGATGGGCAGTGTCGAGCCTGATTTGTTGATAGCCCCTTATAAAGGCAAGGTCTTCGTTCCGGAAGGAGAGGTCTTCGACTGGCTCTACCATCAGGAGGAGGTGAAGAACATGTGCTCTGTTCTTGAAGAGAATGTCTTCATCAGCTACGACGGCAAGCAGGGGGTAGCGACAGCAAAGGGAGTGGACGCGGTATATGAAGATGAAAGTCCGCTCAAGGAGCATATCACAGAGGGAAAGTTCACCCTCCACAAGGGAGACATCCCGCTCGCCTCAACAGGAGCCGGACTCGCATATAAGATGGGCATCAGCCCAAGGTTCGTCGCTCCAATCGAGCTATACTTCCCCGCACGCACACGCAACATCTCGCTCAGCAACCCTGCTGCAGCTATCGAGGGCATCAAGGTCTATGCGGGAAGCACCTTCTCCATCAGCAGCGACATCGACAATTCATGCATCATCCTCCCTATTGAGAAGATGCGTGAACTGCTTGAATACCAGGATGAAGTATCCGGAGTAGAGATCCGCTTGACTGACATCGGAGACAAAAAGGCATTCAAGAAAATCAGGGCAGGTATTGAGGAAAGGCTGCCGGATAATCTTCAGGTACTTGACAGATACCAGCAGAATGAGTCTTTGTACAAGATGATGAAATACGAGAAGGCATCCATCTACATGATCCTCATCTTCGTCATCATCATCATCGCCTTCAATATCTTCGGTTCGCTTTCGATGCTCATCATCGAGAAGAAGGAAGACATCAACACTCTCAAGAGTCTAGGAGCAAGAGAAAGACTGATAAAGAACATCTTCATCCTCGAGGGATGGATGATCTCGCTTGCAGGACTTGCTGTCGGTCTGGTCTTCGGTATAGCGTTCTCGCTCATTCAGCAGCATTTCGGCATAATAAAAATGCCTGGCAACTTTGTTGTCCAGGCATATCCAGTCATCCTTTCAGTAAAGGATATCATTTTCACAAGCGCTGCTGTCGCAGCAATCGGTTACATTATAGCTCTGCTACCGGTACGTCGGGTGCGAACATAGGGTCCCAAGACGGAAGTTTGATCGCCTCCTGATCCAGAAGTTTAAGGATGTCAGCAGGAATGTACTGCTTCTCAACTACAAGACGGAATGAGTACTCCTCAAACCACTCGTCAGTCATGATGAGGTTGCCCTTATATCCTGAAGCAGGACCCCAAGAGTTCTCAACCATCCATTTTACAGGTTTACCATCCTTATCGATATCAACAGCGATAAGAGTCATCGCGTGTGATGAACCAGAAGCCTTAGTCATGATACGCTCCTTCTTGTCCATACCGAATGAAACACCCATAAGTGACTCATAATCAAAGTTTGCGATATCCAAAGTACCCTTTGTACGGCTCATGAATTTACCGACATCGCAAGAGTAGTACATTGCCACATTATCCTTGATGGAAGCAATAGCCATCTCCTTGATGTCCTCGATAGGAAGGTTGATATATTTCCAGTTATGTCCATCATAAACATGGCGGTCGTACTCGATCTCATAAACCTTTCCGTACTCACGGCAAGGGTCGTTCATGAACATTACATAGTTTCCGTTCATATCCTCGCCTACATACTCCTCATAGAAAGATTTTGGAGTGTATTTTCTGACATCTACGATCTCACCTTTTGAGTTCTCTCTTGTCCACTCGAACTCAGTTGGAGGGACTCCAAGGCAAAGTGTAAGCATTCTGTAAACCTCTGAAAGCATCTGAACCTTAAGAGCTGGAATCTCCTTATCCTTCGCGGCTCTCAAGATAAGACCATCCTCACGAAGCTTAAGCTTAAGAAGGTTTGCCATCTGAGAAGTATTGTTGCTTGAGAAAGTCTCAGGCATAGCATCTGTTGGAACTGCACCATATTTTGCAATAAGGTCTGAAACTCCTGTGAATGTACCGCCGTCGCTCAATGGGTTTGCAAATAGCCAGTCGACCTGTCTGTCCTCGAAAGGAAGATTCTTGGTATCGATTACACCCTGTAGGAAAAGGTTTGCCTTCTCAAGCTGGTCATAGAAGAAAAGATAGTTCTGAGAGAACTCGAAACCTGGAAGGTCATACTTATCGATCATCTTGGCTCTCAATACATTAAGTCCTGTGAAAAGCCAGCAACGTCCTGATGATTTCTGGTCTGTGATTCCCTTTGTCTTCACTCTGTCAGAGAAGTGAGTGTCAATCATTGCAGCGTTGTCAGCGTTGATTGCCAAGGTTGCAATTGATGTTCCTGCAAGAGCATTCTTGATGGCTCTGTCTGAAGGACTGTCCTCATAGTTTGACCTGATCTGCTCAAGCATCTGAGGAGTGATTGCTCCACTTGCCTGCTTCTTCTGAGCAAAGGCATCAGTGGAGAAAGTCATTGCTGCAAGAATAGCAGCTGAAATGATGTACTTGTTCATAGTATTATAAATTGATTAGATTTCTATTTACAACTTTCAAATATAATGATTTTTCGCTTATACCTTAAGTAAAAAAGGATAACTTTGTCTTTACTAATAGATAATCTAGTAGATGACACCACGAAATCTTCATAGAATATATTTTATGATTGGGATTCTTATAATATCAGGAATCTCATTCATCGATCTTATATGCGGAGATATCAATCTGGTTATCAATGACTTATTTCTGGAAGGCAGCCTTAGCAACAGGGTCCTTTTCCAGCTTCGCCTGCCGCGAGTGCTGACGGCCGGCCTTGCAGGCGCGGCCTTGGCACTCAGCGGATTGCAGATGCAGAGCATCTTCCGCAATCCGCTTGCTGATCCCCATATCATGGGAATCAGCAGCGGCGCTTCGCTCGGCGCTGCCCTGGTGACCATGGCAGGTGCTTCCACTCCCCTGCTGATGGGTCTTGGCACCGCTTCTGCCGCATTTGCCGGTGCTGCGGCTTCTGCCTGTGTCATTATTGCCGCATCACGAAGGTGCAGCAGTTCCACCCTGCTGATCTTCGGAATCATGATGAGCTTTGCTGTAAATGCCCTTGTTTCGATTGTTCAGTTCTCCTCTTCAGAAGAGGGGCTAAAACTGTTCTACAGCTGGTCTGCCGGTAGTTTTGCGGGGAACTCTTATGCAGAGGTGATGATGATGTTCATTGCCTTCGCTGTAGGTTGCGTGCTTTGCGCGGTGAATTCCAAAGGACTGAACATCATTCTGTTCGGTGATGAATTTGCCAGGCATGCGGGGGCCTCGCCTGAAAGGATACGCAGTCTTGCGATGGTAAGCTGCTGCCTGCTGACTGGTGTGGTGACTGCCTTTTGCGGTCCGTTAGGCTTCGTGGGCATAATCTCGCCACATATCGCAAGATGGATATTCAAGACCTCATCCCATAGGTCGCTTATAATAGGATCAGCAATTATCGGAGCCTGCATAAGCCTTGGCGCCGACCTCATAATCCAACTCAGTTCAATTCCTCTTCCTGCCGGCAGCGTAATGGCCATCATAGGCACTCCGTTTGTGCTTGCAATCATGTCCAAAGGAGGACTAAACCCAGTAAAGAAATGAGTAGTCTGCTGAGTATCAAGAATATGAACCTTGAGTTTCCAGGAAAGGTTCTTTGCCGGGACATTTCTTTTGAGATCTGCCCGGGAGACTGCATCATGCTTTGCGGAGCAAACGGAAGCGGAAAGAGCACCCTGCTGAAGAGGATTGCAAAGGAGAAGACCAATGTGAGATTCATCCCGACGGGAATTCCTAAGGTCGCAGGTTTCACAGCTGTTGACTTCATCATCACAAGCTGCTATATGGAAAGCAGCTGGAGAGGAAAGGTATCTGGGGAGATGATGGCAAAGATTGATTCGACAATTGAACTGCTTGGGCTTGAGGGACTTAGAGATAAGGATATTTCCACCTTAAGTGACGGAGAATTCCAGAAGGCCTGCATTGCTACTGCCTTGGTCAAGGATGCTGAGGTCATTCTGCTTGACGAACCGACTGCCTTTCTGGATGTTGAGAATAAATTCCTTGTCATGAAGACCTTGAGAAAGGTTGCTCAGGATACAGGCAGGGCTTTTCTGATTTCCACCCACGACATAACCCCGGCCTTTTCTGCCTGCAACAGGCTTTTTACAATAAATGGCGACAAGACATTTGAGCAGGAGGAAATTTCTGGCAGTCAGGCCATAAAATCAAAATTTTTAAGTAAGTTTGTAGGTTTGCAAACAGCATCTGTTTAGGAATTTATGGAGAAAAGATTATTTCTGATAGATGGCCACGCCCTCATCTTCAAGATGTACTATGCGTTCTTCCGCCGTCCGATGATAAATTCAAAGGGAATGGATACATCCATCCTCTTTGGATTCACTAAATATATACTTGAACTTATCGAAAAGGAAAAGCCTTCACATCTGGCTGTTTCCTTCGATCTTCCCGGCAAGACTTTCAGACATGAGATGTACCCGGAATACAAGGGAACACGTTCTGAGACTCCTCAGCTGGTGATTGACTCATTGGAACCTCTCATGGATATATGCAGGGCCTTGAGGATACCTATCATCGCCCAGACAGGTTTTGAGGCAGACGACATGATCGGATCAATGGCCAAACTGGCAGAGAAAGAAGGATTCAAGGTCTTTATGGTGAGTCCGGACAAGGACTATGGTCAGCTCATCAGCGAGAACATCATCCAGTTCAAGCCAGGCAAGTCCGGAGGCGAGAACGAGATAGTAGACAAGGCTGCCATCTGCGCAAAATACGGCATCTGTGAGCCTCTGCAGGTGATTGACATGCTTACAATCTGCGGAGACACATCTGACAACGTCCCTGGAGTCAAGGGAGTCGGAGAAGTCGGAGCGAGCAAACTCATTGCCAAGTACTCAAGTATAGAAAACATCTATGCCCACCTTGAAGAACTTACTCCTAAACAGAGAGAAGCCTTTGAAGCGGCAAGGGGACATATTGAACTAAGCAAGACCCTTGTGACCATCAAGACAGACATTCCTATCGAGGAACCTACCTCAAACATGGTCATCAACTATGAGTATGACGCCAAGATTGCAGACCTCTTCGAGAAATACGAGTTCCATTCTCTAAGAAAATACATAAAGGCGGCTTCGACCCAGAGCGAGCCCCTGCCGGTAAAGCAGACAACGACACTTGAGCTGACTAAAGTTTCCGCAAAGGAACTTTGCCTGAAGGCAAGGGAAAACGGACATATCTCCCTTACTGAAAACTGCTTTGGAGCAGCTGGCAAAGACGGAAACTTCTACTGCTGCTGCAAGCCTTCAGAAGTAAAGGAAGTTCTTGAGGATGAGAGCATTGAGAACTATGGTTACGACCTTAAACTCCAGCTTAAGAGCCTCGCTCAAGAGGGCATAAACCTTAGAGGCAAACTCTACGATGTGGAGCTCATGCACTATCTTGTGAACCCTGAGAAGAGCCACAAGATTGAGATCCTTGCAAAGAGTTATCTTGACATCACCCTTGAGAAGGAGCAGAGCGGAGAGACTCTCAGCCTTTTTGACGAAATTGAAAGCGATGATACCCAATCCGAGGAAAACTCAGGCAAGGAGGCTGTTACAGTCGTCCTTCTTGGAAAGAAGGTCTTCGAGGAATTGGTTGCAGCTGACATTGCGAAGCTTTATCTTGATATGGAGGAGCCTCTTATAAGGGTGCTCGCCAAGATGGAGATGACTGGAGTGAAAATTGATGTAGCCCAGCTCGCCCAGTTTGCAGACGGTCTCAAGAAAGATCTGGACATCCTTCAAGCTGAAATTCGCGAGATGGCTCAGGAGCCTGAACTTAACATTTCTTCACCTAAGCAGGTTGGCCTCGTAATATATGAGAAACTGAAACTTGATCCGAAGGTGAAACCAGGTTCAAAGTACTCAACAGATGAGGAGACACTGACTGCCCTGGCAGACAAGCACCCTATCATCGATAAGATTCTGGAATTCAGAGGAGTAAAGAAACTCCTGTCAACATACATCGAACCACTTCCAGGCTACATCCAGCCAAGAAGCGGCAAGATCCATACAACATTCAACCAGGCACTTACAGCCACAGGAAGACTAAGTTCATCCAAACCTAATCTCCAGAACATCCCTATCCGCACAGAAAGGGGCAAGGAGATAAGAAGAGCCTTCATCCCAAGCAGTCCGGAGGGCATCATCCTTGCAGCCGACTACTCACAGATCGAGCTGCGAATCATGGCCCACCTCAGCTGTGACAACCACCTCATCGAGGCCTTCCGCTCAGGAGAGGATGTACATAAGGCAACAGCAGCAAAGATCTTCGGCATCAGCACGGATGAAGTGACATCAGATCAAAGACGCATCGCCAAGACAGCGAACTTCGGAATAATGTATGGAATCTCAGCCTTTGGCCTGTCACAGCGCCTCGGAATGGGACGCGCTGAGGCAAAAAAGCTTATCGAAGACTATTTCGGCAGTTTCCCATCAGTTTCAGCCTACATCGCTGATACGATTGCCGCGACGAAGGAGTGTGGTTACGTGGAGACTCTGTTCGGGCGAAGGAGATATCTTCCGGACATCACTTCGCGTAACGCGACGGTACGCTCCATTGCTGAGCGAAATGCTGTGAATGCGCCGATTCAGGGCACGTCGGCTGACATTATCAAGATGGCGATGATTGCTGTGGATAAGCGACTTGAGAAGGAGGGTCTGAGCAGCAGGATGATGCTTCAGATTCATGATGAGCTTGTATTTGATGCTGCCCAGAGTGAGGTGGATGTGTTGAAGAAGATTGTGGTGGAGGAGATGGAGAATGTGATGAAACTTTCTGTTCCGCTTACTGTCGAGTGCAGCTATGGAAAGAATTGGCTTGAGGCTAAATAATTATAGGAATCATGCAGAAGAACAATTCCAGGACAGACGCGATGTTCAAGGCGACAGATGAGCTTCTGTCCATATATAAATATCAGAACAACAAGATTATAGGTTATCTTGTGAACTTCAACAAGCCGTCTGACAAGTTCCCTAAAGGAAGGGGACTTACTCAGACTGATATTGAGGACATCTGCTCTGATACCTTTACAAGGGCCTTGGCCAGCATCAGGACCTATGATGCTGAGAAAAATCGCTATGGTATGCTTTCATGGCTCTACACCATAGCAAGAAATGCTGCCCTGGACTTTATTGAAAAGAAGATTCCTGCTGCAGCAGGAGCAACAGAAAAGGATAACGGAGACAAGACTGAGGACAGTCTGGAGAGCGTTGCAGCTACAGATTTTTCTCCTGAAGACAATAGTGAGATTGCTCTTAGACAGGCCAGACTTGAGAATGCTATCTCAACCTTATCTGAAGAAGCGAGGGAGGTCTACATGCTAAGGACAGGCAAGAGCCACCTCTCATATAAGGAGCTTTCAGAGAAACTTGGAAAGAGCGAGAATGCGCTCAGAAGTATATATAAAAGGGCCAATGACAAGATCCTTTCTATGATGAAGGACTATGACGAGACATTAAAATCAGAAATACAGAAATAATTTAACATATGACGTTTAAAGAGTTTGAAGCCATTGTCAAGGCGATTTTCCCAGAGGTAAGCGAGGAGCAGATTGAGAAGTTCCGCGCCTTGGAGGCACTATATAAGGATTGGAATTCTAAGATCAATGTGGTGTCAAGAAAGGATATTGACCAGATCTACCGCCACCACGTCCTTCATTCACTTGGTATTGCAGGCTATCTGAAGTTCCAGAAACCTGAGGAATACCAGAGATGGAGAGACTCTGGAACTGAGGGCAATGAGACTGTATATGTAATGGACCTCGGAACAGGCGGAGGTTTTCCTGGAGTTCCTCTTGCAATCATGTTCCCGGGAGTGAAGTTTACACTTTGCGATTCTATCGGCAAGAAGATCATCGTTGCGACTGAGGTTTCAAAGGGAGCTGGACTTGAGAATGTTACAACTGTGAATGCAAGAGCTGAGTCTTTGGAGCAGAATTTTGACTTCATCGTTTCCAGAGCGGTGACTGCCTTGGAGAACTTCCTTCCATGGGTAGCGGGAAAATACACAAAGAGCATCCTCTACCTGAAGGGTGGAGACCTTAATGAGGAGATCTGTACTGCAATGAGAAAGTTCAAGCTTCCTAAGGGTTCGGTAAAGACCTGGAAAATAAGCAGTTTACTGGCAGATCCGTTCTTTGAGGAGAAAATGGTGATAGAGATTGATAAATAATTAAGAAAAATTTTGCAAATCAATCATAAAATATTACCTTTGCACTCCCAATTATGTAGAATAATATAAAAACACAAAATAATGAAAAGAACATTTCAGCCTTCACGTCGTAAACGCGTAAACAAACACGGTTTCAGAGAGAGAATGAGTACTCCTAATGGCCGTCGCGTACTTGCAGCTCGTCGTCGTCGCGGCCGCAAGAAATTGACAGTATCATCTGAGGACAGATGGTAATTTGTCTTACCCGGAAGGATTGAAATCCGGGAACAAAAAGCGGATGATTCGATTGAATCATCCGCTTTTGTATTATACAAGTCATATTAACTTTCGACGAAACTGTAGTGATTCATTATGATCAGACTAGCAATATTCGATTTGGACGGAACCCTGCTCAACACCTTGCAGGACCTTCACAACTCTTGCAACTTCGCTCTTGAGAAATGCGGTTTCCCTGCTCATGAACTCAACGCATATAAGTATTTTGTAGGAAGAGGCATAAGAAACCTTATTCTCAGTTCACTTCCTGAGGAAAGCAGGAATACGGCAAATGCAGAACTTGTGGAAAGCGAGTTCTATCCATACTACAATATCCATAAATGCGACTATACAGCCCCATATAAGGGAATAATAGAAGTATTGAAGGCTCTTAAAGAGAAGGGTATCATGCTGGCGATAGCGACAAACAAATATCAGCTTGGAGCTGAGGGAGTGATGGCAGAGTACTTTTCAGAGATTGAATTCGACCTTATTCTCGGACAGATTGATACAAGACCTGTAAAGCCGGCTCCTGACATTATCTTCGATGCCGTAAAGGAGTTGGGCGTATCACTTGAAGATGTGGTTTACCTCGGCGACTCTAATGTTGATATGGAGACTGGTCTCAACGCAGGAGTGAAGACCATAGGCGTCACTTGGGGATTCAGAGAAGAAGAAGAACTTGCAGCATATAAACCTTGGAAAATAATACACTCCCCTGCTGAAATCCTCTCGGTTGTAGAATAATTTTATAACTTTGAGGAAAACGTCCAGATTATGACAGACAGAAGAAGATTTATCAAGACCCTAGGAGGTCTGGCAGCAGGTTCAGCCCTGATCAAGCCAACTGAGATTTTTGCAAGTAGTTCTGACAGCAGAAAAACATCAGTCTCTAAGGGAGACAGATTTATCTTGGAATGGGAGAACTTCACTGGCGAACTAAAGTACACCTTTGCAATCTCTTCTTCTGCGAGAAATACAACTCCAATCGTTTTGACCCGACTTCATTGGGGAGGACTTGTCGGCTATGGCGAGGCCTCGCTCCCCCCATATCTTGGCGAGACCCAAGCTTCTGTCAATGAATTTCTGAAGAAGGTCCAGACCAATGTGCTGTCTAAGTTCAATGACCCGTTCAGGATAGAAGAAATTCTTTCCGAGGTGGATGCCATAGCAATAAACAATACAGCAGCAAAGGCAGCCGTTGACATTGCCCTTCACGACCTTGTCGGAAAGATTATGGGCCAGCCATGGTGGAAGATCTGGGGATTCCGAGCTGAAGACACTCCATGCACAAGTTACACGATAGGCTGGGATGCTTCTGACGATATCGTCAAAGAAAAGACACATGAAGCGTCATGGTCGAAGGTCCTTAAGGTTAAACTAGGCCGCGGAGACTATGAAGACCGTAGAATGATCCGTATCATCCGCGAAAACAATCCTGGCACACCTATATATATAGATGCAAACCAGGGATGGAAGGACAAGGTCTATGCCCTTGACTTCATACATTGGTTGAAGGAGCAAGGCATTACTATGATTGAGCAGCCAATGAACAAATATGACCTGGACTCTCATGCCTGGCTTACTGAAAGAAGTCCTCTTCCTATCATTGCCGACGAATCATGTCAGAGACTTGTTGATATACCTAAATTAAAAGGTGCATTCCATGGCATAAATATAAAGCTCATGAAATGCACCGGTATGAGAGAGGCCAGAGAGATGGTCTCTCTGGCGAATGCTCTTGATCTTAGACTTATGATCGGCTGCATGACAGAAACCTCTGTCGCAGTATCTGCCGCCGCCCAGCTTGCCCCTAAGATGGAATGGGCAGACCTTGACGGCAATATCCTGCTCTCCAACGACTGTTTCACAGGAATGAAACTCACAGAGGGCAAGATTACCCTCAATGACCTTCCTGGTATTGGAGTGAAACCTCTATAGGTAGAAGTTTAATCCCATCCATCAATAATTTCTCCACCTAGTTCTATACGCACCTTTTCAGGGTTGTTGTTAAGGACAAGGTTGATTGTATGCTGCATTCCACTTCGGAATACAAACTTGCTCTCAAGAAGATAGGACGCTCCATGAGATAGGATCTCAATGAAAGGAAGTTTATTATCCAGTCTCTGAGGTACAATAATGGCTGTATAGACTCCATCATATACCTTCTTTGCCTTGATAGTCTTAGGAGACTCATATCCGTATTTTGTCACCACTCCAGTAGCGACATCTACTACTGCTGTAGGAACAGTACTATGTATAAGTACTGTAGCTTCAGAAGGGATATCTCCACTATAATCCTCTCCCTTTATAAAGTTGATCACAAGCTTGCTCATCCTGTGTTTGAATAGAAGAGGGACTGCATCCATCTGACTGACTCCAGTTGCCTTGGCCCACAGGAAGTCACTGGCCTCATATCCACTCAAAGTTTCCTCTGTCTCGGGAGTCGACTGATCTAAGGCGACCTCAAAGATATGCTCATCTACTGATTCCAATTTCTCATACGGATAGAAGGCATAAACATCAAACTTGCCATCCTCCCAGTAGACCGCTGGGGTATTTTCCCATTTTGTGCCATTGAAGACAGAATAGACATTATTTGCATAGTTGCCATAAAGCTGAAGAGGTTGAGCCTTTTCGTCCTCATACTTGACAACATAAACACCCATTGCATCCCCCTCTTCAAAATTAGAGGATGTCGCTCGTGTCGTCGGATACTCTGCTGAAAACTCCATCTGATTGGAATCTGCCGGATTCTCATTCTTTGAGCAGGCGCTCATGACGAGAGCAGCCATCACTGTAAAAACAAATATCTTTTTCATACTTTCTCTCGCTTTAACTTTAGTTGATTGTCTGACGTTTACCCATAAAGACTGGTTCATGGCCTTGGACTGCAGGTCTGGCCAGGTATTCAGGGAGACTGCTCTTCATTGCAGTCTGCTCAACTCCTCCCGCAGTAAGTATATCATTTGCAACAAAATCCTCAAAGTCATATGGTTCGCCAGCAATTGCCTTGATACGTTTCACCATAACCTCACGGGATATTGTGCTGTAATAAGGAATCATATTGTTCATACAACTGTTCTGCTCTGAACGGAAGACACCTCTGGTATGCATATAGCCGCCTTCAAATATATCTACAACCTGGCTATACTTTTCATGGAATATCAAATGAGACCAAGGCACCTCATTCATCTTTCCTGTCAATGACAAGTTTTCATACCAGCCGAGACCCTTTGCCATATTAAATTCAAAGACATGACCACAACAAGTACACTGACAGTTATCAATAAAGGCATTATGATAGATATACTCGTCACCAAGTTTTGCAAAACCGTGACCACCAGCCTCATGTTGTATGACTCCTCTAAAGTCAGTAGGATAGCCATAATCACTCATTGGACAATATGCAATAGCGGCACCTCCATCCCACATATAACAGATTCCGCCATAGTCCTTAGTATTAGGAATCATTATAATAAGAGTCTGATCGAGATTGGCATTGCTTACTCCTGGGACCCTGTCGCAGACATATTTGAAGATTGCATTGAAATCACTTTCTCCATATCTTCCTCCCAAAGATACTCCTCCCTTTGCTGTAGTATTGAAACGATTATGAATAATTGTATTTACACCACCGATACCAGACTCCGGAGAAACAGCTATACTTGTGTAGACATTAAAGTAATCTCTATAAGTCTTATATGGTTCAATATTAAAGTAGTGTTCCATACCTTCACGCACATCCTTAAGCAACTTGCCTTCAGAAACATCCTTAGCATTGTAACCATCAGCCAAGAAAACAATATTGATTCCATTTCCTCTAGAAGCCGACTGCAGGGTAATTACCGCATCCTCCGCATGTTCATAATCATACTGAGTAACCTTACAACGTGTACGATAATCCTTGCCCACAAGTTTGAAGACTACCTCACCCTCGCGGTTTTCACTTTCCTGTGGCATCTGTGAGAAAGTAAGCTTCAGTTCATGCTTACCCTTGCCACTGGTCTTGTCAAGAGTCACCCAATCCGGTTTAGACTCGACAAACCACTCATCATCTGCATTAAGCACAAGATCGCGAGTGACAGAGGTATTGATTGCTGTTGCAACCATAGGACGGACCACCAGGTTGCGATATGCCGAAATTCTCTTGAAGTCCTTCCATCCAGTAGCAGTCTGATATTGAGCCACAGCAGACTCAGGAACCTCCAAAGTGAAGTTATCCTTCGGCACGCCATGGAAGGCTCCATCCTGCACATAGGCTGGTATTGTTCCCTTGCAGACAATACGACCTATACCGAAACAATCCTGGAAAGCACCTCCGTCATCATACCAATTCGTATTATATCTGATGCTCTCCAGACCTTCAGGGAAGATGACACCCTCAAGACTGCTACATTTCGCGAAAGCTCCTGCTCCCACACTTATCACGTTCTCCGGGATCTCAAGTACACCCATCAATCTCCAGTTATAAGCAAAAGCCTTGTCTCCGATTGTATAAAGGTTCTCAGGAAGAACAAGTTCTCCAGAGAAATCGCAGTTATAGAATACATTATGGCTGATGACCTCAAGGTCTCTAGGCAAACGAAGTTCTCCCTTCAGACCTGTATTTGCAAAGGCGCCATCACCAATAGTTGTAACTCCATCATGAAGAACCAAACGGCCACCCACCCAGGTTCCATTGAAGCAACCATACGGAATAGATGTCACACCTTGTGGAATGACAATATCTCCAGAAAAGTTCTCAGACCCCTCGAAGGCTCCAGGACCTAGCCACTGAAGGCCATCAGGCAATCTGATCTCACCATAGAAATTCTTACAGTTACTGAATGTACCTCCACCAATGACTTCTACGCTTTCCGGAATGATAAGTTCACAGACAAAGTTACATCCATAGAAGGCGCCATCGTGATATGGTGTGTAGCAATCTTTCTCTCCTATGATCTTCAAGGTCGATGGAAGACTCAATGTTCCTGTCAGACTTGTACATCCATTGAAGGCGCCAGAACCGATTTCGACAACTCCCTCAGGAATTATCAAGGATCCTGACAGGTTAGAGCAATTATTAAAGGCACCTCGTCCTCCTCCGTTCTCTCCTGAAATCTTCCTCAATCTATCTGGAAGAATAAGGGATGTCAGACTCTCCTTGCTGTTCAAAGCGTTATTCGGAATCTCATCATCCTCGTTATTTCCATATCCACCCAAACCATCATCCCAAGAGCCCTGTCCTGCAACGATTCTGACTTCTTTCATATTCAAAGCAGACAGACGAGGCATTCTGAATCTCATGATAGCAAAGTCCCTGGTATTGATCTGACCTGTCAGCTTCAAGTTTCTGATTTTTGAAAGATCCTGATTTGCTGCCATGACACAGGTATCAAGAGTTCCTGCCTTATCAACATTGATAACAACATATTCTCGTGCAGTTGCATCATGAGAGACTGCATCGTTCTCCCAAGCAGTAATACTCTCTGAAGCAAGTTCAAACTCATAGCCTGAACCCGCGCGCTTATTTACTTTAATAGTAAAGTTATGCTGTTTTGAAGGGATGTATGTAAAGTCTTCCTCCTTCTTAAAGATATATGGAGTTCCTCCAACTGTAATGCTTATCAACGGAGTTGCAGCCGCTACAGTCTGAGGGACAACGATAGCCCTGAAGTCTCCTCCATCAGAATAAGGAATCGTGCCTGTAGAAGGGAGATCTCCAGTAACAGTAACTGCTCCTGTAGAAAGATCAATAAGTGACTCTCGCTTTGTATTCAGCACCAAGACATTCTTTTCAAGAGTAAGCCATTCGCCCTGATCAAATCCATCTCCTTCAACGAGAGTTATGCGGGCAGAAGACATCATATGGCGGAAGCCTAACTTGATTACCTGGCCTGTAGGTGTGATATTCTCCGTCTTCGCCCACAAAAAGTCCGAAGCCTCATAACCGCCCATCTTACCATAGGCTGCTGATGTACTTTGATCCTTCTGAACAGCAAAGGTATAGGCAGAGATATCGTCTGGGACACTATACGGATAATAACCATATACATCGACATTAGTTCTAGTATCCTTGTAATAGATATCATAGGCAGGGACCCACTTGTCAGTTGCCTCATCGAAGACATGTCTGACATTATCAGCACGATTTCCCTTGTCAAGAAGCTCTCCTGGAGTCTGACCATCATAGTCAACTACATAAACGCCAACAACATCGCCATTACAGAAGCCATAATCATTGACACGGGTCTGATAGACCTGTTCAATCTGTCCTGCAAGACTTATTTTCAACTGTGAGTTATTCTGCGGTTCTTTGATTTCACCGCCTAGGTTGCACGAAGAGAGAGTTGTAAGTGCAAGAAGTGCAAGCCCAGAGACTATCTTATTGATAAGTTTCATGTTATAAAGATTTATTCAACAAAGAATTCAGAAAGAGTTATTTTTCCAAAGTTAAGAATAAATCAATTTCAATATAATATACAAACAAAAAAAAGAGGAAAAATCTTTCGACTTTTCCTCATTTAGTAGCGGGTGAAGGACTCGAACCTCCGGCCTCCGGGTTATGAGCCCGACGAGCTACCAACTGCTCTAACCCGCGATGTTTGGATTACAAAGGTACGACTAATTTTTGAAATACCAAATTTTTTCTAAACTTTTTCGCACTTTTTATCCAAAATACCCTTATTTAGCTCAAAAAAGCTAGAATTTCCTCAATATTTTCCTTCGAGAAAGCGCGTTGCTCACCTGTATGAAGGTTCTTGATGTTGATGAGATTCTGTGCTATCTCATCTCCTCCGTTGATGGAAAGGAAAGGAATGGCCTTCTTGTCTGCATAATCAAACTGCTTCTTAAGCTTTACAGGCTCAGGATAGATCTCGCATGACACTCCTGCCTCACGAAGATTCTTAACAAAGCCGATAAGATACTTGAGTTCATCACTTCCCATATTTGCAAAAAGAAGTTTTGTAGATGATGTAACCTCGGCAGGGAACTTGTCAAGACCCTTGAGCACGTCATAGATTCTGTCAGCACCAAATGAAATACCGACTCCAGACATATTAGGAAGACCGAAAATACCTGTAAGGTTATCATAGCGGCCACCACCACAGATGCTGCCGATAGCATAATCCTTTGCCTTAACCTCAAAGATGGCTCCTGTATAGTAGTTAAGTCCTCTTGCCAATGAAAGATCAATCTCAACCTCCTGCTGGATATCTGCAGTCTCAATGAAGCCAAAGAGCTCCTCAAGTTCATCAATTCCTTTAAGACCAGTCTCCGAAACAAGACCTGAAGCAGACTTGCCGCCAAGGATATCTCTCATAAGGGCAATCTTCTCCGCTGTTGTGCCAGACATAAGAAGGATTGGTTCGATGACAGCCACAGCCTCTGCTGTAAGTCCCTTTGACATCATCTCTTCCTTCACTGCGTCAAGACCGATCTTATCAATCTTATCAATAGCTACTGTGATGTCAACCACCTTATCAGGGAAGCCACATACCTCAGCCATACCAGTAAGGACCTTTCTATTGTTGATCTTGATACAGACATTAACATCAAATAGACGGAACACCCTATCAACAATCTGAACAAGCTCAAGTTCATTGAGCTGACTCTTTGAACCGATAACATCAACATCACACTGATAGAACTCGCGATAGCGGCCCTTCTGAGGACGGTCAGCTCTCCATACCGGCTGAATCTGGTATCTCTTGAAAGGGAAGACAAGGTCGTTCTGATGCTGCACGACAAAACGCGCAAAAGGCACTGTAAGGTCATATCTCAAACCTTTCTCACACACCTTCAAGGAAAGAGCCTTGCTATTGTATGCCTTATCACCCTCAAGTTCATACTGACTATAGTCGATTCCTGAGAATGCGTCACCTGAATTAAGGATTCTGAAAAGAAGTTTATCTCCTTCCTCTCCATACTTACCAAGAAGAGTACTCAAGTTCTCCATTGAAGGAGTCTCGATAGGAGCATAGCCGTATGTCTTGAAAACTGAACGTATAGTATCAAAAATATAATTTCTTCCCGCCATCTCAGCAGGTCCGAAATCTCTTGTTCCCTTTGGAATTGATGGTTTCTGAGCCATATTGTCTTATAAAGTTTTTATATAATCGTTAATTGCAGATGCAGCCTTTCTTCCTGCACCCATTGCAAGGATGACTGTTGCAGCACCTGTCACCGCATCGCCACCTGCAAATACTCCCTTGCGAGTTGTTGCTCCGTTCTCATCAGCAACAAGACAACCTCTGCGGTTTGTCTCAAGGCCTGAAGTAGTCTGAGCGATCAGAGGATTTGGGCTTGTTCCCAATGACATGATCACAGAATCTGTCTCGATTACGAACTCCGAACCCTCAACAGGGACCGGGCTTCTACGTCCGCTCTCATCAGGTTCTCCAAGTTCCATTCTGATACACTTGACTCCTGTAACCCAACCGTTCTCGTCTCCAAGAACCTCTACTGGATTTGTGAGAAGTTCGAACTTGATACCCTCCTCCTTTGCATGATGAACCTCCTCAACACGTGCTGGAAGTTCCTTCTCTGTTCTTCTATATACGATAGATGTTTCAGCACCTAGTCTGAGGGCAGTACGCGCTGCGTCCATTGCAACGTTTCCACCTCCGACAACAACTACCTTCTTACCTGGATGGATAGGAGTCATGTAGTCGTCACGATAGGCCTTCATGAGGTTGTTTCTGGTAAGGAACTCATTTGCTGAAAATACACCATTGTAATGCTCACCAGGGATATTCATAAAGCGTGGAAGACCAGCTCCTGAACCGATGAATACAGCTGAGAAGCCTTCCTCATCAAGAAGAGAATCAACAGTCACAGTTCTACCTGCAACTACGTTTGTCTCAATCTTCACTCCCAAGGCCTTCACATCCTCGATTGCTGGAGCAACTACCTTATCCTTAGGAAGACGGAATTCAGGGATTCCGTACTCAAGCACACCACCTGGACGATGAAGAGCCTCAAAAATTGTCACATCGTGTCCGGACTTTGCAAGGTCATACGCACAAGCAAGACCAGCAGGGCCACTACCGATGACTGCAACCTTATGTCCTGATGCCTCTTCAAGCTCTGGTTTTACGCCGCCGTTCTCGCGACTCCAGTCTGCCACAAAGCGCTCAAGTTTGCCGATAGCCACGCTCTCTCCCTTGATTCCAAGGATACAGCTGCCTTCGCACTGAGTCTCCTGCGGGCATACGCGTCCGCATACTGATGGAAGTGATGAATCCTGTGCGATGATTTTTGCCGCCTGAGCGAAGTCGCCCGCCGCTACTTGCGCGATGAATTCAGGAATTTTTACGTTCACCGGGCATGCGCCTACACAGCGAGGATTCTTGCAGTTAAGACATCTTGTCGCCTCAAGCTGCGCCTCTTCAACATTATATCCGTAGCAAACCTCTTCGAAGTTTGTTGCTCTTACTTTTGCATCCTGCTCACGAACAGGAACTCTAGGAATCTTATTTGCCATTATTTGCCCCTCCCGATTCTACATTTATGATCATGTTCCTCCTGAGCAGCTCTCTCCTCAGTACAATACATTCTCTGACGACGCATAGCCTCATCAAAGTCAACAAGATAGCCATCAAACTCAGGTCCTTCAACACAAGCGAAGCGTACCTTTCCACCTACAGTAACACGACATGCACCGCACATTCCTGTACCATCGACCATCAGAGTATTCAAGCTGACGATAACAGGAAGCTCCAGCTTCAGTGCAGGAACCGAAAGATAACCGATATAACCGTAGCCGTTTATTTCCTTGACGGTCATTTCTTTATCAAAGTAGTCAGTAACCTTATTTCCGAATCTGTCTTCAGCTATACTCAGACGTAATGACTCCATAAGCGCATCTGCACTTTCCTGCGCCTTCCTGTTTTCATAATTATTATAAAC
>JAEIGA010000315.1_pt1 | contig 70892 bp, 107 predicted proteins | sample 9270691 | NCBI WGS metagenome assembly JAEIGA01 (sample SAMN17057246, study PRJNA624740) | gut metagenome | biome: biome; isolation source: fecal sample | host: Bos grunniens | place: China: Xizang | collected 2019 | reverse complement strand
ATTGAAAAATCATATGGATTACGCTAGGGTACAATTGCAACTTCATAAATTTATTTGGGAACCAAACATGAGAGGAGTATAAAGTGAAAGAAATTGATACTGAAAAAGTACAAGTGGCAGTAAAAATGTTACTTGAAGCACTGGGGGATAATCCAGATAGAGAAGGCTTGAAAGAAACTCCTAAAAGAGTTGCAAAAATGTATCAGGAAGTATTTGAAGGAATGTGTTATACGAATGAGGAAATAGCGCAGAAATTCAATAAATGCTTTGAAGATACAACGACAGGGGATTTGGTAGTAATTGAGAACATTCCAGTTTTCAGTTACTGTGAACATCACTTGGCACTTATGTACAATATGAAAGTTTCTGTGGGGTATTTACCTAACGGTAAAGTTATAGGGCTTTCAAAAGTAGCCCGCATAGCGGATATGTGTGCCAAAAGATTACAGCTTCAGGAGCGTATTGGTACGGACATTTATGAAGTATTAAATCAAATACTTGAAACCGATGATATAATTGTCGTGATTGAAGGTTGTCATTCCTGCATGACAGCGCGGGGGATTAAGAAAGTTGGCAGTAAAACAAAGACCGCTTGCTGTAAAGGACAGTTTTTGAATAATACAGCATTAAGGCAGGAGTTTTATAACCTTATTAAATGAAAGGTATTGTATGAAGGGCAAAACGGATAAACTGTTTACATTTTGTTTGGTTCAAGATAATAAAGTAATTAGCCCTCCGTTAACCACCATTCCGGAGTACGCAAGATGGCTAAGTGTGTATTTTGATGATTATATTGCAACAGATATTTTATATCTTAATCGTAAATGCGATGACGGGAAAGTGGTGTCCGAATACCATCCAGGTACTAAGATTGGACAGTTTTTTGACAATAATAGTTTTAACAGTTTTAATTTAGGTACCTGGAAAATACAAACAGATTCAAATATTATGCAAACTTTAATTAAAAAAAGATGGGCACAGTTAAAGGATGCTAATATGAATATACTGAGAATTTATTCAGTTAATCAAATAGAATTGTTTGTTAGGCAAAAGATTGACCCAAAATTTTCTATAGTTGGATATTATCAAAACCCAAGGAAAATATCACTGGTAGACAGTGATATAGATAAAATTATTAAACCGGAAACACAACTTAAAAAATCATTATTTTAGGAGGAAAAATGAATTTAACAGTCAATACAGTTCTTATGAAAGAACTTACATCCAAGGCACTCAAGGGCGCATCTTTTAATAAACTTTTACCAATCACTTCATTGATGTGTATTTCCTGCGTAGCTGGGAAACTTACACTGAGAACAACAGACGGTTCCAATTATCTGTATATTAATCAGTCATTGGAAAACGAAGATTTTTATGCAGTTGTCAAGGCGGATGTATTTGGAAAGCTTATTGCGAAATTAACATGCGATACTGTTAATATAACAAAGGAAGATAATGGTTTCCTCACTATTGTCGGTAACGGTAAATACCTTGTAGAGCTTGCTATGGATGACGGGAATGAAGTGGCATTTCCAGACCCAATAAAGGATATTGCTTATGAAAGTGCAGAAGCTACAGTTTCCTCACAGGATATTTTATCTATAAGAAATATTGCAAAACCAGCACTTGCAGTTACCATGGAGAATCCATGTTATACGGGATATTACTGCGATGACAAGCGTGTTATTGCTACTGACTCGTTTATGATTTGTGGTTTGCAAACTGCATTGTTTGATTCACCTAAGCTTGTAAGTCCAGTTACAATGGATTTGATAGACTTGATTACAGCTGATACAATCCGTGTATTTGTTCCACAAAATTCCAATGAACTGATAATGTTTGCTGAGGATTGTGTTGTATATGGACACTTTATGGAAGGTATTGAAGATTATGCTGTGGATGCTATCTCCCAGTTACTTGAAACACCACTTCCAAAGAAGTGTGCTGTTAGTAAGTCCGAGTTACTGGCAATTCTTGACCGACTTGCGCTGTTCGTAGACGTGTACGACAATAACGGTATTTATATTACTTTTGGTGCCGAGGGATTGCAAATTTCCTCCAAGAAATCAAGTGGTGTGGAAACTGTAAATTATATTAAAGCGCCGGAAGATGTGCAGGAATGTACATACCTTATTGATGTTACAATGCTTCAGACCCAGGTAAAGGCATATGATGGGGATGCAGTTGAAATTGAATTTGGTGCAGGGCAGGCAATAAAGTTTGTGTCTTCAACTTCTGTACAGTTAGTTGCTTTACTTGAAGATAATTAAATAAATACCAAAATAAGGATATGCAATATATTTGTGTATCCTTATTTTTTAATTGTAAAATATTATACTATATGTTATAATACTATGGAGGAGGATAATGTGTAAATGGCAAGAAAAGGACTCGGAAAGGTCATGCAACTTGTAAAGACTGTAAATAACGAATTGCCAGTTGAAACAAGTTTTCTAAATGACTTAAAAAGAACAATTGAACTTGAAGATAAAAAGAATATTAGAAAACCTTCGCAAACTTATAAGCCAAGTTCCATGAACTGTATTAGAAATATGTATTATCAAGTGACTGGGCAGGAACCTGATACTGGGGAAAGTTCTTATTGTTTGATAGGCATTTGTAATAGCGGTTCAGATATTCATGTAAGAATACAAACAGCTGTAGAAGCTATGGAAAACAATGACATTGATTGTGAGTACATAGATGTTGCGGAGTTTGTAAAACAACGGGGTTTGACTGATATTGAAATAGTATCAAAGCAGGGAATGGAGACTAAACTTTATCACAAGAAATACAACATGTCTTTTCTTTGTGATGGTATTATTAAGTATAAAGGTAGATATTACATTCTCGAATTAAAAACAGAAAGTATATATAAATGGCAATCAAGAAAGTTTGTAGACGAGAAGCACTTTAATCAGGCAACTGCATATTCATTAGCTTTAGGACTTGATAAAGTTGTATTTATATATATTAATCGTGATTTGCTTGATATGAAAGCATTTATGTTGGAAGTGACCGATGATATGAGAATGGATTTGGTTGGCAAGATTTCAAATTGTGATGAATATGTTAAGCAGTTGAAAGTACCACCGAAGTCTGATATAGACAAGAAACAATGTACTTATTGTGGGTATAAAAATCGATGTAACAAGGAGTAAACATGAGTATAAATCGGGGGAAGCAATTTGAAGGAGTTGTTAAGGACTGTTTTCTGAAAGTGAATGGGGTAAGTCTTGATAGAATACATGACCAAACAACTCATTACAAAGGAAGTACAAATATATGATTAACATAACCTATTGTGTGGTGTATAATATAGTTAAGTAAAAATTAAGAAAGGATTAGTTGGGATGAATAATTTTACTGTATATATACATCATACACCAAATAATAAAATATATGTTGGCATTACGCAAAAGAAAGTATCTGTGAGATGGGGTAAAGACGGCAGTGGTTACTCAAATCAACAATTATTCTGGAGGGCAATTCAAAAGTATGGCTGGGATAATATTCAACATGAGATAGTTGCCGAAAACTTGTCTAAAGAAGATGCCTGTCAAATGGAAATTGATTTAATTGCAAAGTATAAATCAAATAATCCCGATTACGGATATAATATTTCTTTTGGTGGTGATGTTGTTCAGCTTGGATTAACAAGAACAGAGGAACAGCGAAAGCATATTAGTGATGCACATAAAGGTTTGCCATTAACAGATGCTCAGATAGACAATTTGAATAAAATACATCAGGGGTTAAAGGGTGTTCAAAGACCAGATGATGTGAAAGAAAAAATTAGTAGAGCAAATAGAGGAAAAGTCAGAACCGATGAAATGCGTGAACACATGAGTGTCGCACAACGAAAGAGAACTAATTATAAAACGGGTTATTCTTTGTTGGAAGATACCAAAGAAAAGTTGCGTCAAGTTAATTTAGGTAAGCACCTCTCCGCGGAGACAAAGCAAAAAATGTCTGAAAATAATGCGCGATATTGGCAAGGTAAAGAGCGTTCAGAAGAAACAAAACGTAAAATAAGTGAATCCTTAAAAGGTAGACAGTCTAAAGTTAAAGGTATAAAGCGGTCAGACAAATTTAAGAAAAAAATTTCAGACTCACAAAAGAGAAGATTGCAGAATGTAGATTTATCTGGAGAAAAGAATGGTTTTTATGACAAGCACCATTCACCAGAAACTATTGAAAAAATTAGACAGGCGTCCATTAAACGGGCGCAATTGAGAAGAGAGGCAAAGTTACAAAATGGCGGTAAATAGGGGTAAAAAATTTGAGTACGTGATTAGGGAAGCTTTTGAACGTGTGCCGGGTGTATCACTGGACAGATTGAACGATAATACGGCTGGATTTAAGGGGATAGCAGGAATTTGTGATTTCATCGTTTATAAGTATCCATTTGAATACTATATAGAATGTAAGGCAGTACATGGAAATACATTAAGCATTCACAGTAACGACTTGAAACACAGATACGGACTTATCACAAACAAGCAGTATGAAGGGCTTTTGGAAAAGTCATCTGTAAAAGGTGTAGTAGCTGGCATTATGTGTTGGTGGATAGACAAAAACACAACTAAATTCATACCTATACAAGTGATAAGAAATTTTCATGAAGTTGGTATGAAGTCTATACGTTGGGATGAATCAGACCCAAGAGTTATTCTTTTGACTGGCAGGAAAAAGACAGTATTTTGGGACTACAATATGAAGATGTTTTTTAATGAAGTGGAGGCAAGGGGCATACATGAAGCTGAACTTGAAAGAAATTCCCGATTCAGACATTGAAAAGATAAGAAAGAAAGTCGAGGACAATTCAGATGCGTTAGATAAGATAGTTGATGATATCATAAAGCCATACTGTAAGGATTTAGATAAGTATATCGTTTTTATTCGTGATTGTCTTAAAGATGGAGAAAATCCTCCAACAACATCTGAACTTGATGATTGGTGTTTGAATCTTTCAACATATATTTATTTTGCCGGTGGGTTATGTGAAAGACTTGGAATAAGGGATGATATAGGAAAAGCTGTATATAAAGAGATGTACCATTCAGCAAGGGCAAGTCAAGACAAAGGAACTGTTGCTGATAAAGACAGTCTTGCAGAATTAGCAAGTCAGGAAGAAGCACTTATATCATCAGCATACACAAGAGCGTACAAAACCATGAAGGGAAAGGTTGAGAATGCACAGGAGCTACTGCAAAGCTGTAAGAAAGTTTTATCACGAAGAATGATGGAAGCGGAATTAACTAAAATATCGAATTATAACTAAGTTAAAAACAAGTTAAAAATCGACTATGATTTAAGATAGTGATTTAAGATTTCAATTGGTCCGAGAAGTGGAGGCACATATGAGCATCTTATTAAAAGGTGTCGATGTTCCAAAGTCATGTGCGGATTGTATTAATCAGAATTATTTCGCATTTGTGAACTGTAATAGGTTTTTAGAAATGGGAAATGCGATAACAAAAGAGAAACATAAAGATTGCCCATTGATAGAGGTAGAAGATGTACAACAAACAGAAAGCTAAACAACTGGCAAAAGGAATGAAAAAATCAGTTAAAAAGACAATGAAAGAAGAAGCAAATCATATATATGTAATGGAAGAATTTTGGACTGGTTTGGTGGAGTTGTTGAGTTGCGATTATTGCCCATGTGCTAAAGAATGTGATTGTTGCCATTACAGTTGTGGTGATAACTTGAAATACAGTTGTGGTGATAACTTGAAAAGGTGGTATGACAAATGAGAATATTAACAATAGTATCAATACTTATAAGTTTTGCCATATTCATTACTTGGTTATTAAGATGCATCCAGTGTTGGATAATACAGGATAGAAACCTGTTTAAGTTTAATCGTAGTAAGCTAAAGACTAGAACCAAAACAATTGTTGACCATGACCGTGTTTTGAAAACAGAGGGCGAAAAATGATACCTTTTAGACATTTATTATGTGCATATTTAGTGCAATTTCTTATTACTTCTTATTTAATATTTAAAGATGTTAAAATTTACATTAAAGCACAAGTAATCACTTTTATATTACTTATGGTAGTGTATTTGGTAGTATCATTATTATGTTTGGAGTAAGTATGAAACCTATATATAGATTTGATTTATTAAGTGGTGGGGGATATAGTCAAAACAACTATAGTTGCGTATGAAAAAATAAATGGCTTACGAGACTATTGCTATAAATATAAAGATAAAGGTAATACAAAATATATTCATATTGACCATATGGATAAGTTTAAGAACAATCGAGTATATACGTTTGAGGATAATATTGAGTACATAAAGGGTATAATTTTACATACGTTAAATGATAAGTTATTGTACTACACCATGCAGAAAGAAAATGTCGAAGATTTAATCAGTTGCATAAAGGAAATTGAGGGATAATAAAAATGGCAGAGATAGAATTGGTTATTAAGATACCCGAAGAAGATTTTAAAAGATGCAAAAATAGATTTCAAAGGCGTATAGAAATTATGGGTGATGCGATAGCAAATGGCACACCACTTCCGAAAGGACACGGAGATTTGATTGATATAAGCAATATAGATGTAATCAAGCTTGAGGACTCCGTTCATTTTATACAGCACAAAAAAGGTGATGAAGTGGACGTATACATTAGTGCGCCAACAATCATAGAAGCAGACAGGAGCGAGGAATGACAAATACAAGGTAGAAAGTGAGGGATAAATGCAGATAGTAATTGAGATATCCGAAGAGGTAAAACAAGCATTTGATAGAGCGAGCAGCCAAGATATTTATGGTTGTTATTATGATTACAATTCCGTGATTGGAAAAGCTATAAAAAATGGCATAGTCCTTCCAAAAGGTTATGGTGCTTTGTATGACGGTAATGAATTAAAGAATTATTTTATAAAAGATGACTGTGATACCGGATGTGGTTATCTTGATGAAAGAGATTTTAAAAATATAAAGCCTTTGGTCGAAGCAGATAATGTAAATATATGTGATACAAACCCTTTTAACGACACTAGATTCGGAGGATAAGGAATGCGGATACTTGTATGTGATGAAGAAGGCATTTTAGAAGAACCTTGTTTGTCTTGTGATAAAGCATATGTCGAGGATATTTGGCATGAATGGTGTTGTGATGAAAAAGAATGCCAATGCAAGACAGAAAGTGAGGAAGAATGAGTGCGGTGTGAAAGATGTAAAGCATCTTATGAAGTACACTATCCTGAAAGCTATGAGGTAGATTGGTACTGCAAGGCAGGTGTTTCAGAAGATGAAATGTATGAAGATAAAAACGGAGAGTGGGGCTGCAACCTGCATTGGAAAAGTATACAGAAATTAATTGATGTAAATGAAAAGGCTTGGCTTAAAGATAAGGAACAGTTTGTTGAATGGTTTTTGAAAAATAAGGATGGTGAGGAAAAATGAAAATAATCAAGCAGGGAGAAATCCCGAACTATACAAAGCTATTTACTTGCAAGCATTGCGGAACTGTTTTTGAAGCCGAGAAGGGCGAGTATCACGGAGCTAATCAGATTGAATGGATGGACGGCATTGAATATGTTTCGACTTGTCCAGTATGCAAAAACACAGTGTTTATTGATAGGAGAAGTAAATGAAAAACTATGCAGTATTAGCGGATTTAAGAGCAAAAGCAACATTTCACATTGAGAAAGCTTTCGACAGAGGTTACGACCAAGGTTATAACGATTGCAAAGTAGAACTGACTGAAGAAGCAAAAGCACATTACAACGAAGGCTACAAGGACGGTACAAAAGTAAAAGATGGTGAAAGAGGTAGAGTTTATCATGATGGTTATGGTGATGGTCTTAAATATGGCTATGAAGAAGGTTTGCAACACGGTAAAGAACTAAGGGTTAAAGAAGCTGATTGCGCTTATCAGTGTGGATTGCGAATAGCTTGGAATGCGGCAAGAAAAATAGTTTTATCTTCAAAAGCAGGTGGCTTAGAAGCGACAATTGTAAGGGAAATTTTTGGAATGCCATATGAAAGTGTTCTTATGAAATATTCTGCCAAAAACACAATTGAAATGATTGAGGCGTGGGAAAAGAAGCAGAAAGAAAATGAAAAAGTAGACTGCAATAATACGGATTGTAAGAACTGTATAAACCATAATGATTGTGACTATGAGGATGAAAAGCAGGAGCAGACAGAAAAGAACTGCGATAACTGCGGTCATCATGGTAGTGGTGATGTTGGCTGTGAAGCATGGGGATGCAGTTTAATTCGTGAGAATTGGATACCGCAGGAAAAGCAGGAACATAGTAATATAGTTCCTGAATCACCCCTTGTAAGTTGTTATGAATGTGTAAAGTATCCTTCGAAATGTGGTGTTATATTTGGCGGTATAAAGTTACACTGTACAGCATGGGAACCAAAAGATGTGTAAATTATTGATTTGTTTTCACATATTTTTTGTGATTGTTGAAGGAATTGTGTATACGAAAGATGGACGTTTTAGACATCTTTTTATTGGACTTGCAAATGTATATAGTGCTACAAGATTAATAATGTTAGGCAATTAGGAGGAATTAAAAATGGATAAGAGAAGTGAATTGATGAAGTTGGTAGCAAATGCAGATGATAAAGGTATTGAAAAGATTTACAATATATTGTATGGAGATACTATAAAACTTGAAGGTACTAATGTAACATTTGATGACTTTGCACGTGCAAGTGCTCAAACCATTATAGAAATGTCAAAAGAAACCCCTACACTTATGTTACTTGCACCTATTATGGCTGAATATACAGTTGGTGTTTTTCATAAATTGGAGGCAAAGAATGACAAGAAAGGAACTGGCAAATAAAGTATTTGACTATTTACGAAAAACACTAATAGTCAATGATATAGTTATTTGGAAAGCAATAGCTGAAACTGACGACCACAGCTTACTAAAAGAATATGAACATATAGAATACAAGCAGAATCAAAGTATTGTGGCGAGGCTTAAAAAGGAGAACAAATGATAATTTCAGATGAACAGTTAAAGCAGGAACTACTATATGAAATAAGGGAAAAGTACAAAAATACAGATTGTACTTTTTCATGTGAGGATTGTAAGTGGACTTTTAAGAAAGAGTATGAGGAACCGTGTAAACACTGTATAAATAATCTTTCAACTGAGTTTAGTAATAAATGGGAACCAGATGAACCGACAGAACGTAAATGTGGTGATTTGAAAAATATATTTAGAGATATGTTAGAAAATCACACATTGAATGAATTGATAAGAGCTTTGACAAAGGTATTAGAGGAGCAGGAATAAAGATGTTGGTGTATCTGAAAGTTTCAAAAGATAAATACAAGTTCATAGAAGCTTTGGCAGATACACCAAGTATGCTTGCTGATATGTGTGAGTTAAATTCGAGAACTGTCTGTCAGACTTTTAGTAGAATTAGAAATGGCAAGTTAGTTTCTGATAGTTATGAGATAGTAGAGATTGAGGATGAGGGTATGAAAACATTAAAGGATGAAGTTATCGAAGATTTTAAGAATGGGGACGGTATAGCAGATATTGCAAAAAAGCATAAGCTGAGAATATCACAAGTACAAAGTTATTTAATATCATCTGGAATTAGTACAACATTGATACCACAAAAAATATCATATTCGGATAACTTTGCCTCAAAATGGAGGGCAACAGTCAAACTATTTAAGGGAGTACCTAAATTAGACGAAATCTATTTAGTGCCAGCGAAGGAGGATAAGTGTCATGCCAACAATGGAAGACCTGATGAAGAATGTAAATAAGACAGCGAAAAGTGAGATAATGTCCGTGGGACTTAATTCTTACAGATACAGAAGAATACCTTTTACCAGTCCAAGTATGAATTATTGCAGTTATGGTGGGATTCCAGTAGGAAAGATTACTGAGTTTTATGGCGAGGAGCATGGAGGTAAAACAACAACTTTGCTTGATATTATCGCTAATTATCAGAATAGTTTTCCTGATGATAGAAAAGCTTTATTTGTCGATTCTGAAAATACATTGGATGTTGAATGGGCAAGTAAGATAGGTGTTGATGTTTCAAGTCTTTACATTGTAAAACCAGAATCGCAATCAGCGGAGGAATTATTGCAGATAATTCTTGACGCTATTAAGACTGGTGAAATCGGTTTGTGGGGTTTAGATAGTATAGGAGCTTTAGTTGCGGCAAATCAGTTAGATGAAAAGAAAACACTTGAAGATGCTACCTATTGCGGCATATCTCAGCCACTAACGAAGTTTGCTGGACAAGCTGAAATGTTGATGCAAAAGTTTCAATGTACTGGCATAGCAATAAATCAAATACGTGATGATATAAAGAGTACATGGGGTGGTATAAAAACACCAGGTGGTCGTGCGTGGAAGCACTTCTGTGCAGTTAGGATGCAGTTTACAAGGGGTAAATTTATTGATGAAAATCACAATGATTTAACACGTTCAGCTGAGACACCAGCTGGAAATATTGTAATGATGTCAATGACCAAGAATAAGACTTGTCCGCCTAACAGACGTATTGGGCAGTATACGCTTGATTATGAGGAGGGTATTGATTATCTTTGGGATTTAGTAGATGTAGCAATTAAGATGGAGCTAATACAGAAGTCCGGGGCATGGTTTTCAATCATCAATCCGGATACCGGAGAAATTCTTTCAGATGGCAAAATACAAGGACAGAACAATGTTCTTGAATATCTGAAAGAACATGATGATACTTTAACACTTGTAGAAAAGATGCTTGACGATAAAATTTGCATGAAATAAAAATTTTTACCAGAAAATACTTGCAGTTTATATAAACATATAGTATTTCCTGGTAAGAAATACACAATTAAAATCAATACAACAAAGTAAAGATAAAGACGTTAGATAAAAATCTAACGTCTTTTTTAATTTTTTTGTTTACAAAAATAATAATATATAGTATAATGTTTATGTCGAGATACGACACTCGAAAAACTCAGAATAGGAGGTATCAATTATGACAACATTGAAAGAACTTAAAAAAGCTTATCCTCACGTTATTACAACAAGTGGCAACAATTACTATATAGACGGACTTGGATGGTACAAGCAGAGATTTACAGTATTCGGAATCGAGACTTACAGAAAGAACTTCGATGATGAGTGGACAGCAACATCATTTAACAAACTTGTTGAAGAAGTTGAACAGTTTCACGGGGGTAAGTGATATGGCAACAACAAATGCACAGATTATTTTAATGGAAAGTTTCAAGTTGATGAAGCAGGGAATCTTGCAGGGTTCCGGAACATACGGCAAAAACTTGGCGGGGGAACTAATAGAGTTCCCCGAAGAGATTCATACATATCAGTCATGGAAAGCACTTGGTTACCAAGTTCAGAAAGGACAAAAGGCAATAGCTCAGTTCCCTATATGGAAATATGTCGGTGGTATTAAGAAACAAACTACTTCGGAAGTGCGGGAAGACGTAGATGTTGAAAAAACTGGGAACAAGGGATATTGCAGGATGGTAAATGCAAGTTTTTTCAAGGTTTCGCAGGTTGAAAAAATAGTTACGAAGGAGAACTGATATGTTGAATATGATTAAAAATTGGAGGGGTACCGTTGAAATAAACGGTACCACCTATGATAATATGCAAGCCGCTGTAAGCGATTTTAAGGCAGTTTCAGGTACTATCTGTATAAAGTTACATCCAGCCAAAGAAAATGGCTGTATGAGGACGGTACCCCCTCTACAGGATGAAAAAACATTAACTGAACAGACTACAGTTAAGACGGGAGAGATTAAAATTACTGTTAAGCCTTATATGACAAGAAAAGCAACTCCTGAATTTGATTTCATGAAGAAGTTTAATGATGATAATCCAATGCCAATGAGAATTATGCAAGGCACGATTGAGAAAGAAACACGTGGAATGTATTTCATGAAGTTACATGGACTTGCACAGGCAACAATAAGATGTACATGTTGTGGAAAAGAGCTTACGAATCCAGTAAGTAGACATTATGGAATAGGTCCTATATGTCTTGGTAAATTGGGAATTACACGGGACATAGAAGATATAGAAAATATTAAAAATGATTTAGTCAATGTGGTTTGGGAAGGATGGGTAATTAAATCGGCAATAACAGAAAGGGAGGAAGTATAATGCAGTGTAATATTGAAGAACTTACAATGGAGCAGGTAATAGCCATGTATCAGCATGGCTTTACTTTTGTTATTAACGACGGTTTGATTTTGGATTTGTGCTGGGAGGGAAATTAATGAAACCTACACGATTTTACAGTTCCCGACAAGAGAAACACGTTGCTAAAACTATTGGTGGCAAGCAAGTCGCCAATAGTGGTGCTGGGACATGGAGCAAGGGAGATGTCAGAAACTCCCTATTTTTAATAGAATGCAAGACATGTACAACAGAGAAAAAATCTTTCACCATCAAGAAAGAATGGCTTGAAAAGAACGAGGAAGAAAGATTTGCCATGCGTAAGAATTATTCCGCTTTAGTATTTAATTTTGGTCCAGATACGGACAATTACTATATTATTGACGAGAAGTTATTTCAGCATATAAACCAATTACTGGAACAGGAGGAAGCTAATGGGTAAAGGTAGACCAAAAGGGCATACAGATACATCCCAGTATAGATTCGTATTAAATCATTTATTAATGTATTCTGAAATCACACCGGCGGAAGCTTATCATTTATATGGAGTTTTAAGACTGGCAGCTATAATATCCATATTAAGAGCGCAAGGTTATGATATAAGCACCCAGCGTATTCATCATAAAAATAAATACGGGCATACATCAAATTATGCCAAGTATATGCTAGAAAGGAATTAAAATGTTAGATATCAATTGGGAAAATGTGCAATTTGAAGAACTTATACACGAGGTTCATAGAGAATGTCCTTTTTGTGGTAATCTCCATGTTACCATTACAACTAAGCAAGCGTATCAACTTATGTGTGATAACTCAGATACTGGGACGGCTTGTATTAGTATTAATTGTAATATTTGCAATTTAATATTACATGAACATTCAGTCAATGGCAGGGATAATTATGAATTAAAACGCCAGACATTATTGAATAAGTGGAATTTGGGTATTCACCGACGAGGATAAGAGGAGGATTAAAAGTGATAGTAAAAGATTATCATAAGCCATGTCCGTTTTGCGGATGTCATAATATTGTCGTTACTGATGAAGAAGTATGGCGAGAAGTCAAACAAGAACACGATACTGCGGCAATAAAAATGGAATGTACTGAATGTCTTGCAGATTTATGGGAAATGACAGACGGCATTTCATATGAGCATAAGTACAATTTACTTTTAGAAAGATGGAATAGGAGACCGTAATGGAACGTCAAGCACTTGCAGTTAAATATAGACCACATGATTGGGATGCTGTTGTGGAACAGGAATCTATTAAAATTATCTTGAAACAACAGTTAGATACACATTCATTCAAATCAGCTTATCTTTTTTGCGGTGGAGCTGGGACAGGTAAAACAACATGTGCAAGAATATTTGCAAATGAAATAAATCATGGACAAGGCAATCCGATTGAACTTGATGCGGCAAGTAATAATGGTGTTGACGATGTAAGAAACATTATTCAGCAAGCACAGACAAAAAGCCTTAACAGTGAATACAAGTGTTTTATCATAGACGAGTGTCACGCTATATCAAATGCAGGATGGCAGGCAATGCTCAAACTAATAGAGGAGCCGCCTGCAAAATCAATCTTTATTTTTTGTACTACTAATCCCGAACGTATACCCAAAACAATTCTTTCCAGAGTACAGCGTTATACATTTTCTCGTATTAGTACGGAAGGAATTATAAATCGTTTGAAATACATACTTGAACAGGAAAATTATGTACTTGACGAATAATAAAATATAGTATACTTTGTTATAAATAAGTACAGAAGGAGTATACTATATGCAAGAACTTTGGCGAGATATTAAAGGATATGAGGGACTTTATCAGATTTCAAATTTTGGAAATGTGAAAAGCGTTGAGCGTGTTGTTAAACGTGGTACAAATTTCAAACCTGTTTGTGAACGTGTGTTGAAAACAGGAGATAAAGATGGATATAAATACGTCATACTATCAAAGAGTGGTAAAACAAAGACGGGTTGGGTTCATAGGTTAGTAGCACAAGCATTTATATCAAATCCTGATAAATTGCCGTGTATAAATCACAAAGACGAAAATCCATCGAATAATCGAGTAGATAATTTAGAATGGTGTACTCATTCTTATAATAATTCTTATAATGATATACGGATAAAAGCCGCTATTAGTAGACGTAAATCAATTTTACAATATACAAAAGATGGTAAATTTATTCGTGAGTGGTCACACGCAAGAGAAGCGGCAGAAGCATTGGGATTAAATAAAAGAGCAATTTATGAATGTTGTGTCGGTAGAAGTAGAACATCTGGAGGATATATATGGAAACGAAAGGAAAATATGAAATAGAAGCGTTAGAATACATCGCTAAACTGGCTGACGGTGGGTGTCGTGACGCAATTACACTTATGGATAAATGTTTAGCATACTCAACGGATTTAACACTTGAAAACGTAGTAAAAGCACTTGGTACAACTGATTATGATGTAATGCTTGATTTAACTGATAGTTTGACTCAATCACACACAACAGAAATGATAGAGATTATTGAAAACATTTATAGTGCAGGAAAAGATATCAAGACGTTTATCAAGTCTTATCTTCATTTCCTTTTAGATGTTGAAAAATACTTTATTGGATGTGATTGGAAATATATCAATATACCAAAGATACAGAAGTACCAGGATTGGCTTGATGATTTTTCTGATGATAATATTAATTTTACACTTGAAATACTTAATACAGTATTGAAACTCAATGCAGACATCAAGTATTCAGCTACACCTAAACAGGATATAGAAGCTGTATTTCTAGTTTTGATAGAAGGGAATAGAGCATGATAGGACAGAAAGAGTTATTGAAACACATGTGTTCTTTGATTGAGAACAACAATTTTCCAAGAACATCAATCTTAATTGGTGATGAGGGAAGTGGTAAAAAGACACTGTGCAACGAATTATGTAAAAAGTTTAAGATAACACCAGCTTATGTAGGTACAAAAGTAGATGAAATAAGGGAAATGATAAAAAATGCTTATGTATGCGTGGGAAAGACACTTTACATAATACCTGATGCGGATAAAATGTCCGGTAATGCGTCAAATGCACTGTTAAAAGTGCTGGAAGAGCCACCTAACAATGCTTATTTCATATTATTGTACAATGACATGTTTAGTGTATTAAAAACGATTATGAGTCGTTCCACAGTATTTATGATGCATACATACAGTCGTGAAGAACTTGCAGAATATCTGGATAATAACTTTAATCCGTTTGTTGATAAAAGATATAAAGATTTAGTTCTTGATTTCTGTGATACTCCCGGAGAAATCAATATTGTGGTAAAGAATAACGATATTAGGGATTTTTACGATTATACCAAGAAAGTTGTTGACCATATCTCAACAGTACAGAGTGCTAATAGTTTTAAGATTGCTGAAAAAGTAACATTAAAGGAAGATGATGATGGATATAATCTTAAAATGTTTTGGAAACTGTTTATATTCATTTGTTTGGATATTATTAAGTCTGAGACAAAAGGAATATTGAAATATGTACATGGAATTAGTATTACATCAAAGTATTTACAAGATTTGAGATTGCGTGGAGTAAACAAACAGACTTTGATGGATATGTGGATATTAGATATTAGAAAGGCGTGGATGAAATGATTAAGATTGCGGCAATTCTTGTAGTGATTGATGTTGTATTATTTATATACCTTGTAGTATTTAAGTCATCATGTAGACAGAAGTATGATAAAGCTTTAGAAGAGCTGTCACCTATAATAGTGATACCATCTTTGTTATTTTTAGCATCTCCATTATATTGGGGACTTACATTGATATACATAATATTGAGGTAAACACATGGATATTCAGGTACTGAAAAAGCAAATACAAACTAATTCAGTACCTTCTTTCATCATATTTGCAGGTGATGAATGGAAGGTGCAGGAAGTTTGGATAAAACAAATTAGTAAAGTTACTGGGAAAAGCATAAAGTCAGTTGATAGTATAACGGGTGTATGGGGAAGTATTAAAAATACATCTATAATTAAATCAAGTTTCATCTATGTTGCAAGGGATGATAAAGAGTTTATGCAGAATGAAAAACTACAGAATGCAGTCAGAACAGGAGCGTTAAAAGACAATATATTCATTTTGAAATTAACATCAATAGACAAGCGTACAAAGTTTTATAAGCAGTTTCAAGCTGATTTAGTCATGTTTGAGCCATTAAATGATATTATCCTTAAAAAGTACATTACCAAAGAAATATTGTTGGATGATAAGAACTGTGAAAAGCTGATTGATATCTGTGAGAAAGACTATGGAAGAATACTCTTAGAGATTGATAAAGTACAACGATATGCGGATACATTTAATCTTAGTGAACCAGCACAGAAATTTGATAAGAGTAGATGGAATATAGCTTTTGAAAAGTTAGTAAAAGACGGTACTATATATGAGCCTCCCTATGATGCTATCTTTGATTTAGTAGATGCAATATTGGATAGAAAAGTAAATGTTTCCTACAATTTACTTCATCAGTCTTATGCGGTCGGAGAGGCAACAATGGTAATGTTGTCAGTTCTTTATAATAATACAAAATCATTATTGCAAGTGCAGGCATGTACATCAAAAGATGTAGCAAAAACAACTGGATTAACGGGATGGCAAATAAAGAATGCACAGAAACATTTGAATAAATACAGAAATGGTGAGCTTGTAAAACTGATGCGATTAATACATAGAGTGCAGAAAGAAATTAAATTAGGACTAATAGATGATGATGTTGTAATGGATTATATATTGGTGAATACGTTATGAATGAGGAAAAGCTGTATAAAGTATGTTTAAGATGCGGGCGAAAACTAAAAAATGTTGAAGCAAGACAAAGGGGTTTTGGTAAAATCTGTTTTGAAAAATGGAAGGAGTCACAGAAACATAAGCAGGGATTGTTTAATGTTAAGTAATTGTATAAACAATAAAAGTATTGTATAATATTAAAGGAGAGGTTATATGCGTGAAGAAAGGATAAGGCATACCATGACACTAGCGACAGAAATGTTACATGAAATTAAAATAAGTGCAAGACGTTGGTTTATAGCTTTTATATTCATGTGTGCTTTAGAAATATGCACAATAGCCTTTTTTATGTGGTATATGAGCTTACCAACTGACACATCAGAATCTACAACAATAGAACAGGAAGCAAGTGACAGTGATTATAATACTTTTGTAGGAGGCGATTACAATGGCGAAACAAAAGATAACTAAAACAAAGAGAACAAGGCGAACAAGACATGTAAGGAGAAAGTAATGCCACGTTCTAACAATGTAATGATACACAAGTTACAGCAAGCAATAAATGCAAAGGGAGGTGGTCCACTCCTTTATAACAAAACACAGTTTTATTCCCAGCAACAAGATAGACCAGTTACGTTATATACAATCAAGCTGGCTGTATATAACGAAAAAACTGGTAAAAACAGTTATAAGGAACTTTTCTCCAGCACTTCACAAATACAAATAGTTTTATTTTTGCGGGATTATTGGTATGAAATGAATGGTTGGGAAGTCCCTACGGATAATGAATTATGGAATAAGGCAAAAGAGTATTATAGGAAACGTAAATCAAAAGGGAAAGATAAAGGAGCAGAAAGTGAGAATAACGGATGGGAAGCATAGGAACTTCACGGTCTTCAGCAGGTAGGAATACAGCCTCACAACAGTCCCAACCACAAACACCTAAAGGACCAACTTTGCAGGATTTTCAAAATACATCTCCTGCGGATTTGGGAAATTTAATGAATACAGTTAATAAAACAACTGTTAAAATGGGTATTAGTTCCAGATTACAAAAAACAATTCAGCATTTTAACATGAATGAAAAACCAACAGTTTTAGATGATGCTTCATTCGATAGTGCAGTAAGTTCGCAGGCATTAGATGGACAAACAATTTATCGTGGTGTTTACGGTAATCAACAATTAACGGCAGACCAAATGAATCAATATCTTATGTATGGTGATAATACCCTTGTAGGTAGGGGTATTCACGGGGATGGATTATATTTTAGTACACGTTTGAATACTGGAAGAGGTTATTCCGATGGAACACCTGGAAGTGTAACAACTGCTTATATTGATAAAAGTAAAGCTAAATCAATAACTGAGGGCGCATTAAGACGTATGTACGTTAAAGAATCAGCAGCAGTTCAAAGTGCATTTGGTAGTTTCCCCGGAAACCGTCCAACGGCTGTTTCGACTTCAGTTATGCCTCAATATGCGTTATATAAAGGCTATAATGTAATTCATGTTCCAGGTGGAAATCGTGGAGGGTATGTGGCACATGTAAATAATTCATATGGTGTAAAAAATGGTGGTGAAGATTATTATGTACCACTTACAAGAAGTGTATTAGTATTTAGAGAACATAGTAAGTAAAGGAGGTTTTGGTATGGGAGTAATAACAAAAACTGTTAAGCCTTTAACTCCTGCGCAGGCAAAGGCATTTGCTAACCAGAATATGCAGGGAAAACCAAAAACAGTTAAAAAACCCACAAATAAAGGGAAGAAAAAGTAATTGGGAGCAATAGGAAGTTCGTCGGCAACTCAAAACACTGCAGTAACCGGAAGAGTATTAAGTGACAGTGATGTAAATACATTAAGGACGCAGATGGGTCAAACTGGTTATGAAGCTGGTGACCCTAATGCTCCAACAGGTAAGCAAAAATTATATGTAAAAACATCCAAGTCTTTTAATATAAATCGTTATCTCGTTACAAATGGTGCGGATATACATAGTTCAAATAGTCAATGGGATTCATTGGGTTATAACAAAAGAATGATTAAAAATGATATAGCCCGTATAGATTCCGGAATGAAACCATTAACGGAAAATGTATCCTTAATACGTTTTATTGATTCTGGTTCCCTTAATTATATGACTGGTGGAATTGTTAATCCTGGAAGTGGTAGTAATTTTCAAAACTTCCTTGGAAGACTGGAGAACGATAAACAGTTTGCAGATTCTTTTAAGGGAGTAATGAAGAATACAGATTATACTCATCCAGCATATACTTCTACAACCACAATACAATCACATCCAGCTTTTGATAATCGTGACATAAAACTGGAAATGGTAGCGCGAAAGGGAACAAGTGTCATTGTAACAAAAAATATTGCGGAACATGAAATACTTATAGGACGCAACACAAAGTATAATTTTACTGGAGATTTTAGAGTAGATACTCTTAAAAACGGTAGAAAACAATTAGTATTAAAAGTATATACATAAGGAGCTAATAATATGGCAAAAAGTAATTTTGAATTAAATAGGTACACGGGAACAAAAGAAGACACGGGGCGCGGTAAAGTAAAAAACAAGGCGGCGGTGGAAAAATTTAAGAAACTAAGTAATGGAGGAAATACTAAGAAAGGTAAAAAATAAATGTAAATGGAAGAATTAAAAACAAAAAACGGTAAAATATGTACACATGATGGTACTCATATATTATCAATAAGAGAAAATATATTTATAGATAAATATATAGAATTGGCAAACGCAACACAAGCCGCTATAATAGCTGGATATACTGAGAAGAGTGCTACTACTACTGCTAATCGTATGTTGAGCAAGGACTACATCAATGCGGAAATCAAATATCGTACAAATGAGCGATATGCGGCTAATGCAGCTTCAGCACAAGAAGTAATGGATTTCTTTACCAAAGTAATGCGGGGAGAAATAAAAGACCAATTTGGACTGGAAGCTCCTCTTTCAGAAAGAACCAAAGCCGCACAGGAAATAGCAAAGCGTACAGTTGATATTGAAAACCGTATGGCAGGCAAAAAAGATATGCAAACTCCAGAGATACAAATTAAAGTAGACTGGGGAAGACCACACACAAGTATACAACAACAAGATGTTGAGGATAATGTGTAAATATATTATAATATGTTTAGTCCCTCCAAATGGGCATGATACAAAATCCTTTCAGAATTAGCCTGCACTGTTTGATATGTATGTAATAATAACTCCCCTGACAATGCAGGCTATTTAGGGCTATAGCCAAGAAGGTAAGGCATGGGAATTATATAATTATGATTGATTTTAAAAAAGAATTTCCAAATTATGATGTTGATAAATATGGAGTGGTATATCGAAATGGTTCAGTATTGAAACCATTTAAGTCTAATAAATATTTTCAAGTATTATTATTTGACATGAATGGAAAAAGACATGTTTTTGGAATACATCAAGTAGTTGCTATGAAATATTTACCGGAGTATCAAAAAGGTTGTATTGTTCATCACAAAGATAGCAATTCACATAATAATAATTTAGAAAACTTGGAAGTTTTAACTCGTCAAACTCATGCGTATTTGCATAATAAAGATAATAGACTACTAGCAGATTATGTAAAAATTAATGGTCCTGCAAATAAAGGTAAGAAAATGTCAAAAGAGTTTTGTGAAAAATGTAGTAAAAGTGCGAAATTGCGAGGGTTTAACGGTAATCAATTTGTAGATAAAAATCAAAATAAACGAATATAGCGGTATAGTATAATGGTTATTACATCAGACTTTGACTCTGACAATGCAAGTTCGATTCTTGCTACCGTTGGTTTATATAATTCCCAAATTCGTGGGTTCAAATCCCACTAGCCCCGTTAGATAGTTTACCCGCTATCTTACAGAGTCCATATAGGATAAAGCCTCCGGTTACTGTCGTAGTTTAATTGGATAAAATGTTTCCCTACGAAGGAAAAGAGTGACAGTTCGAGTCTGTCCGGCAGTATTTTGGTAATTTGGTAAATTAGTTATTTTGACCAAAATGGATTTTTTAGTATAGGGAAAATACAAATTTTAATTAAGTTTTACCAAAAATTAAATATAAGGGAGGTATTTAATGCAGCTTAAAGACACAGTGGATTTAATGACAAGTGATGATTACAAAAAGCGTTTTGAAGCTGAATATTATCAACTTGTTATTAGGTACAATACGTTAAAGAAGTTAGTAAGAGATTGGGAAAATGGTAAACTAAATTTCAGACCTGGTGGTACACTTGATGCATATCATAGACAGTTGCAAGCTATGGAAAAGTATATCTCTATTCTTGAATTTAGGGCACTAATTGAAGATGTAGACTTGGAGGACATAAAGTATTGAACGAACAGATATTTGAAATATTAAAGTGTTTGGTATCACTTGTATGTATGTGTATAGGATATTTACTTATACCATATATAAAAGCAAAGATATATAATACCAAATACCAGAATGTTGTTGAGCAGGCATTAAGAATTGTTAAGGCACTACAGCAGGTATACTCCGATTCAACTGAGGAAGATAAAAACACAACAAAACGTATTGATGCTATTAATGCACTTGTTAATTATGCAAATGAACGTGGATTTAAGATTACAACTGAGCAGGCGGCAACATTAATTGAAGATGCTGTTTATACTATGAAGAAAACAATAGAAAAATAGCATATATTATAAAAGCACTACTGTTAATATATGCAGTAGTGCTTTTTTTGTTGAGGTAGTATTTATGGTAAATTATTTAGTAATGTTATTCATATTATGGTTATTTGGTATGTTTATAGGGCATAGTCTAGTATGTATAATGTTATTTGTAAATAAACTATTTGAAAGGTGGTGGAACAGAAAAAATGACAAATCAGGCATTTTTGGAGACAATTAAACCTTATGTATTGCAGGACATGAAGAATACTGCAATACTTGCCAGTTTGACAGCTTCCCAAGCTTTGATTGAAAGTGGACATGGAGACAGTGTGCTTGCAAAGCAGGCGAATAATCTTTTTGGCATTAAAGGTACATACAATGGACAATTCATTACAATGCCAACAAAAGAATGGGACAGCAAACAAGGGAAGTATATTGTAGTGCAGGCTAAATTCAGAAAGTATCCAACATTCAAAGAAAGCATAAACGACCACAGTGCTATGTTTTTAAGAATGAGCAGGTATCAGAATCTTAAAGGTGTTACTGATTACAAGACAGCATGTAAGTTAGTTCAGCAGGACGGTTATGCTACAGAACCAAGATACACACAGATATTAATTAAGACAATAGAACAATACAAGCTTTACGAGTGGGATTTACAGTGTCTTGAAGGTACATCTTTACCACACTTTGCAAGACTGTTAAAAACAGGATGTAAAGGTACAGACGTTAAGATACTACAGAAAAGACTTGTAGAATACGGATATAGAATAATGATTGACGGCATTTTTGGTAAACAGACTTTGAATGCTGTTGCTGATTTTCAGCGTACACATGACTTGATACCAGACGGAATAGCAGGACCAAGAACGATAGAAAAATTATGGAAACAGTAAATTACAACATAAGAGTTCAAGATTGTATTATACCAATGTATGATGATGTACTGGAAGATGTACTTAATCATAACCATACACACTATGTATTTCCGGGAGGACGTGGTTCGACAAAATCATCATTTGTTGGTGGTGTGGCAATACCGTTATTAATAATGTCATATCCGAACGTGCATGCAGTATGTTTTCGTAAAGTAGGAAATACAGTACAGAAATCAATATTTGCTCAGATAGTATGGGGAATATACAAGTTAGGTGTTGAAAGCCTTTTCCATATTCCCAAAACATTTGCAACACCAATAGTTTATAAACCTACTGGGCAACAGATTATCTGTATGGGACTTGATGACCCCATGAAAGTTAAATCAATCAAACTTCCATTCGGTTATATCGGTATTACATGGTTTGAGGAATTAGACCAGTATGCAGGCGAAAACCAGTTAAGAACAGTTACCCAGTCAACAATGCGTGGTGGACCAATGTTTTGGGATTTCAGAACATTCAACCCACCAATATCAAAGAATAACTGGGCGAATGAATATGCGGATGAATGTGAGTTTGCAAGAAAACGTGATACTTTAGTTGTAAGAAACTCATATTTAGATGTACCCATAGATTGGCTTGGACAACAGTTTATTGATGAAGCGGAAGAACTTAAAAGGCTTAATCCAAGGGCATATACACATGAATATTTAGGTTTGGCGATAGGTACTGGTGGAGATGTATTTCCAAACGTTGAGGAATTTGATAGTGATGGAACTATTGATATTTATAATGCCGATGGAAGTATAGCACAACAAATTCCTGCTATACACATGTTTACCAATATTTACTGTGGACTTGACTGGGGTTTTGCACTTGACCCCCTGCATTTTGTAAGGTGTCACTTTGATGCAAGAAAGTACGATTTGTATATATTTAGGGAATTTAGACAGATAAAGTTAAGAAATGTAGATGCCTATGATATTTTGTACAATCGAAAGAAACTTATTACACAGAATGAACAGCTTATAGCTGATAGCGCCGAACCAAAGTCAATAATGGACTTCAAAGCATGGGGGGCATACATACGAGGTGCGGAAAAAGGACCAGACAGTGTACGCTATGGTATCAAGTGGTTACAAGGGCTTAATCATATCTATATAGATAGAAAATATTGTCCGGAAACTTATAAGGAATTTACCACATACGAATTTGAGCAGGATAAAGACGGTAACTTTATTAGTGAGTATCCGGACGAAAACAATCATAGTATTGACGCTACAAGGTATGCACTTGAAAAGTTTTGGATAAAGAAGGGAAATTAATATATGCGTTTTAGCGTTATAGTTCCTGCACATAATGAGGAAAGTGTAATAAGGAAAGCTCTTGAAAGTATAAAAGCACAAAGCTATACCAATTATGAATTAATTGTTGTGTGTGATAACTGTACAGATGATACAGAGAAGATAGCAAGGGAATATACTGATAAAGTAGTTGTAGGTAAATTTGGTAATGATGGTATGACAAGAAATGCAGGTATAGATATAGCACAGGGAAAGTATCTTCTATTTCTTGATGCTGATGATTGGTACCTACATGAGTTTGTATTTAAGCAATTGAGTGACCTTGTAACAGAATTAACATTTGACGTTCTTTGTTATGCAATAATCTGGAGACATATAGGATATGTCAAGGCAAAGGCACCAGATGGGAGACTTTTTCCACATGTTACCAATAAAGTATGGCGCAAGGACTTTATAGGGGATACAAGATTTCCGGATAAGAAAGTAGCAAATGATGCTGGATTTCATGAGCTTATGATGAAGAAAAATCCTAGAATGGTGTTTACCAACTTACCAATATATTATTATGACTATCTCAGAAATGGCAGTAAATCAGAAAGTTTAGGGCGTAGTATAGAGAATACGAAAAGGTATTGGGGTATATGAGATTTAGTGTTATCATTCCAGCATTTAATGCGGAAAACCATATAAGAAAAGCATTGGACAGTATAAAGCAACAGTCATTTAAGGACTATGAATTAATTGTGATATGTGACAGTTGTAAGGACAATACAGAGGAAATAGCAAAAGAGTATGGCGCTATTACAATACCAGTTAATTTTGGTAATGATGGGCTATCAAGAAGTAAAGGGATAGATACAGCAACTGGTGAGTATATTCTTTTTATGGATGATGATGACTGGTGGTTACATGAATTTGTATTGGAGCAGTTAGACGGGAAATTAAAAGAATTACCAGACATTGATATACTTTGTTTTTCATACATCTTCAAAGGAATAGGATATTGTTCGCCAATAATTCATAATGATTATTGGATAGCTGTATGGAATAAATGCTGGAAAAGGGAGTGTATAGGGGATACAAGATTTCCAAATATATATTCGCATAGTGACCATTATTTTCATGTGGATATGATGAAGAAAAAACCAAATATCATGACTTGGAATATGCCCATGTATTACTACAATTACCTACGACCGGGCAGTATATCAGCTCAAATGGGCAGAAGTGTACAAAATACTATTAAAACATTAAGAGGATATTGAGTATGGCAAAGTATTTAATACATACATGCAATACAAGATATTGGTATGTGAGAAATCATCTTGTACCAAGCATGTTAAAACAAGGGATAGATGGTAAGGACATTCATATTCATCTTGATAAAGAATGTATGGGAAATCTTAAGGCATTCATAGACAGTCTACATTGGATACAGAACAACTGGTTATATGAAGATGGTGTATGGCATTTACAAGATGATGTTATAATAAGTCATGACTTTAAGCAAAAAACAGAGTATTTTGACAAGGGAATGGTTTATGGATTTGAGAGTGAGTACGACAAGGACCAAGCATTATGGTATTCATTCCCATGTATAAGGATAAAGAATGATATTATACCAAGTTTTCTTAAATGGCTTGATGAAGAGGCTCCAAAAGATACAAAATTAAGGTCAATGATAAGCAATAACAAGTACGATGATGCTTTACTTATGTTTTGGATACGTGATTACTATAAAGATTATGTTGTAAGACTATCTCCAAACATTGTTGACCATGTTGACTGGCTTATTGGTGGAAGTGTTGTAAACAAGCAAAGAAGTAATAAGTGTGTACGTTCTGTGTCATTTAAGGATGAAGATTTAGTGATAAAGTTAAGAAGGGAGTTGTATGGGTAGTATAGGTGTAGGCAGTAATTCAGTAAAAGGACTAACAGTAATACTAGCAAATAACAAAACAATGCGTTATGAGGAGAGAGGTGGTACAGTTTATAACGTATCTGGTGTAAATCCTCAGGCATTAAAGATGTCGTTATCAGATATTCAGAAAAGAGCGGAAAGCCAAGGATTAAAATATCAGACATTAACAGGTTCTGATTTAGTAAAACAGGAAGAAGTAAGAAAGAAAGAGAAATCAGAGACAGAAAGACAGCTTAATCAGGCTTATGTGGGTGATAAGACATTCGTAAAAGGTTCGAGAGCATCAAGAGTAACAAACAGAGTTAATAAAAGGAGAAAATAATACGGGATGGCTGGACACACAGAACAAGGTTTTGGTAAATAAAAAACTGGTAACCCCGCTCACTAGGGTTACCAGTTTATGACGAATTGAATCGTCTTGTTTATATTAACACAAACACACTGAATTTACAATAATCAGTGTGTTTTTTATTGTTTAATTATATGTTATAATATTTTATGTAAATTGATTCAAATGATAGATACAAGAGGAGGAGTATAATGGCTTCTTTTTCTCAAATATGGCAAAAGTTGAAAGGAGTAGTAAATACAGTGTTAAACGGTAGAACAATACAGCAAGTTCTCAAAATAACTCCAGCAATTTCTGACGATATGGAAAATGCTATTCGTTTGTGGGACAGGATGTATTCTGATAATGCTCCTTGGTTGCATGAACCTGACCCGATTAACAATGTACGAGTTGCATCTTTAGGACTTCCTGGTATGATTGCAAGTGAAAAAGCACGTACTGCCTTAATAGAATTTAAGTCAGAAATCACAACACCGACTGAGGAAGTGGAAGTAGACAATCCAAACTATAAAGAACCTGAACCTGATATGTTTGGTAACATACTTCCAAGTTCCGAGCCGCCAACGATTATTGAAGATAAACCTATCGGTAATACGGAACGTGCAGAATACCTCAATAAGCAGTATGAAAAGCTAAAGAAAAGTTTGCGTGTCGAGATTGAAAGTGGTATTGCAAAGGGTGGACTTGTAATTAAGCCTTATTTACAGCAAAACAGTTCTCCAGATGCGGAAACTACACACACGATAGAATTTGATTTTATTCAAGCTGATGCGTTTTTCCCATTAGGATTCGATACTACTGGAAAGATTATCGAAGCCGCATTTATTGAAGAAATGACGGAAAAGGATAAGATATATAGACGTATCGAACATCATACATGGGTTGGTAATAGCGTTACCATTGAGAATAAAGCGTTTGTAACAACTAACAGTAATAATGCTTCAATGAATAACGATACAGTGCTTTTAGGCAAAGAAATCAAGCTTTCAGAAGTTCCACAGTGGGCGAACTTGCAGGAGAAAACAACAATCAATAATGTTGACCGTCCGTTATATGCCTACTTCAAAATGCCTTTGAAGAATACTGTGGACAAGTCCAGCAAACTTGGTATCAGTGCATTTGAACGTGCTAAATCACTTATTAAGGATGCTGACGAACAGTATTCCAGACTTTTGTGGGAATACGAAGGTGGAGAACTTGCAATTGATATTGACCGTGATGCTTTAAGAACAGAAGTAAATGAGGACGGCACTACAAAAACACGTATGAATCACAGTCAGGAAAGACTTTTCAGAAAAGTTGACCTTGGTAGTACAGGTGATACATATCAGCCTTATTGTCCGTCTTTACGTGATGCAAGTTATATACAAGGACTTAATACAATTTTGATGCGTATTGAGGACGTTGTAGCATTAAGCCGTGGCACTCTTTCAGACGGGGCACAGGAAGCACGTACAGCAACAGAGTTAAAGATACTGAAACAACGTTCATATCAAGCAAATGCTGATATTCAGCAGGCATTGGAAGATACACTCAAAGACGTTGTTTATATAATGAATGTGTACGCAAGTCTTTATGAAATCACTCCGGAGGGTGAATATGATGTATCTTTTGAGTGGGATGATTCTATTATCACTGATGTTGATACAGAACTTGGTAAACGTCTTACACTTATGCAAAATGGTTTGGCAAGTAAGGTTGAAACAAGAATGTGGTACTTTGGAGAGACAGAAAGACAAGCCCGTGAAGCACTTGCACAGATTGACGAAGAGAGCATGGAACAGATGCAAAATGATTTGGCAATGCAGGCAAATCAAATGCAACTTGGGGTAACGAACAAAGTACAGACGCAACAAGATATTTCAGCAACAAAATAGATGAAGCAAAGCAAAAATCAGAAGTGAAAATTCAGGAGAAGGAACAGCTTAACAAATTAAAAAAGGAGGCACAAAAATGAATTTAAGACAACTTTTAACAACACTTAGCGATACTAAGGTAAATGTAAAGATTGTTGATTTAGATACTGATATGGAAATCGTATCAATCAATGCGGCAGGCGTGGACAGTCTTGATGATGCGATAGAAGCAAGACCAGTTAAACGTTGGTCAATAGTCAGCACAACGCAAATCAAGGTTGTTTTAGATGCACCTATTGTTCAGGAAACTCCTACAACAACAGAACCTACAACAACTGACCAGACATCACAAACAACAGAGCCAGCAACAGACACGCCAAGCACAGGAGACGGTGAATGAATCTTGATGATGGAATTGATAAATTGCTTACAAGACAACAAAAAATCAATACTTTTGTAATTAAAAAGATTGCTGGGAGGGTAAAAGACATTGGAGAGCTTTTACCCTCTGATGTTATGTCATTAAAACAGTTGCAACTGAGTAGTCAGGACTTAAAAGAGATAACTGAACAGATTGCAGTGATTACACGTTTACAATTAAGGGATATTAAACAGCTTATTGAGGATATAGCATTATCAATGTATGAAGATGCCAAAGATATGTATGTCTTTAGGAATATGGATATAATTCCATTTGAAAAGAATGAGCATTTGCAAAGAGTTATAAAGGCTGTTGAAAAACAGACACTTGGAGAGTATTCAAACTTATCCAAAGCACAGGCTTTTATGATTAGGAACAGACGTACTGGTAAATTTATTCCCACTTCAATAGCAAAGACTTATCAGGAAGTTATTGATACAGCTATACAGAGTACACATCAAGGAATTACTGATTATCACACTTCAATGCGTAACGTCCTGAAGGGACTTAATGAAAGCGGTATCAAGATGATAAGTTATGATACTCCAAGCGGTAGACCTTATGTACAGAGTGCAGAAGCCGCGGTAAGAAGAAATATCCTTGATGGGGTACGTGCTATAAATCAAGGTGTGCAGGATGAAATTGGTAAGCAAACAAATGCTGACGGTAAAGAAATCACAGTACATCTAAATTCAGCACCAGACCATGAGCCAGTACAAGGACATCAGTTTACAAATGAGGAATTTGACAAGCTACAGAATGCGGAGAGTTTTCAGGATGTAAACGGCAATAAGTTCGCTCCTATTGAACGTGCCATTGGTACTTTGAATTGTAGGCACTTTACATATTCAATTATTGTAGGACTTAATAAACCGAATTTCACACAAAAACAGCTTGACCAAATGATTGCAAACAATCATAAGGGGTATACACTTGCAAACGGTAAACATCTTACATTGTATGAGTGTTCTCAGATGCAAAGACAGTATGAAAGAAATATCCGTAAAATGAAAACTGGTGAAAAGATGGCAAAAGAAGCTGGCGACAAACAGTTGGAAGAATATTATGTAAACAAGAAAAACATATTGCTTACACAATACCAGAAATTTTCAAATGGTTGTAACCTACGTGTAAAGCCTGCAAGACTTACCATTTGATTGTTTACATAAAAAATTAAATGTTATATAATATAATAGTAGTGAGAATTAGCTCCTTACTTACTCCTCAATGCGTACATAGGCGGTCGGACCATCGTCTATGTGCGTGTGGGAAGGATGAACATATGAATACATCAATGTCTTATATCATAGCGATTTTTGGACTGATTCTGACAGGTCTAAACATAATTGATAGAGTCGTGCAGTTCAAGAAAGCAGTAAACGCTCCAGAACAAAAACAAAATGAACGTATCGAAGCATGTGAAACTAAACTGATTTTACATGATGCAAAACTTGAAAAATTTCAAGAATATCTAAGCAACGATGATAAACGTATCAAGTCAATACAGGATACAAACAAAATCTTTGCAAAATCCCTTTTAGCACTTCTTTCAAATGATACGACTGAAAGGGAAAACATGTATAAAAATCTACATGAATATCTTGTTAATCACATGGATAACACCATGTATTAAATATATAGCCCAGCATAAAAGGCATTAAAAGAATGTACATTTTGTCCATGCTGTAATGGACGATTAAATAAAACAGTCATAAAGAATGTGAGGAAAAAAGTAATGCTAATTAAGGAATTATTTGAGAAGTCAGAAAATGGTACAATGACATTTGAACAGTTTGAATCCCTTATGAAGGAAAACGGGGCAAACTTCAAGGATTTGTCCACAGGTGATTATGTGTCAGTTGGTAAACACAACAATCTACTTGAAGCAAAGGACAAGGAAATTGAAACTCTTAACAACACCATCAAGACAAGGGACACAGATTTGGAAGAGTTGAAAACAAAGCTTGCAGAAGCAGGAACTGATGCTGAGAAGCTTACCACTCTTACAAATGATTTTACCAATTTACAAGGTAAGTATGATGCTGATGTCAAAGCTTATAAGGAACAGCTTAAAAAGCAGGCTTATGAGTTTGCAGTTAAGGAGTATGCAAATACACTTAATTTCACAAGTGCCGCCGCAAAGCGTGATTTCACTCAATCCTTGATTAGGGAAAATTACAAGATGGATAATGGTAAGATTATGGGTGCGGAAGATTTCAGAATTAAGTATGAATCAGAAAACACAGACGCATTCAAAGCTGTTGAGCCAGCTCCAGAGCCTGCTCCAGCACCTGCACCACAGGAGCTACCAAAACCAACATTTACAGCTCCAACACAGGGTACACCAAATCCACCACACGTATCACTTTCACAGCTGATGCAACAGAAGAATGAAAATCCAGACATGACAATTAACTTTTAAGGAGGTAAGATATGCCATTATTTGATGCAAAACTTTTTAATGGAGAAGTATTCCAGAAGTACGTAGACAGAATCCCAAATACAAAGCTCAATGAGCTTGTTAAGTCAAGAGCAATCAGACAGAGACCAGACCTTGCAGGGGCAATGAGAGACCAGGTTGGTGGTAACTACATTACAACACCACTCAAGGGACTTATTTCCGGCTCTACACCAGTGAACTATGATGGTGCAACAAACATTACATCACACGGCACAAAGACATTCAGCCACTCCAGAGTTGTTATCGGTCGTGCAAATGCATGGACAGAGAAGGACTTCTCTTATGACATCACTGGTGGTGAAGATTTCATGGAGAATGTGGCACAGCAGGTTGCAAGCTATTGGGAGGAAATTGACCAGGCTACAATTGTACATATTCTTAAAGGTGTTTTCAACATGCAGGACACAGCTGGTGCTGAGTTTGTAGAGAAGCATACATACAATGTGACAGCACTTCAGAACAGCGAAGGCAAGACAGGTCTTATGGACGCTACCACTCTTAATACGGGTATGCAGAAAGCTTGCGGTGATAACAAGTCTAAGTTCTCACTTGCTATCATGCATTCAAAGGTAGCAACAGACCTTGAAAATCTTAAGGTTCTTGTTTACCTCAAGTACAATGATGCAAACGGTATTGAAAGAGACCTTTCAATCGCTACTCTTAACGGAAGAATCGTTCTTGTAGATGATTCTATGCCAACAGAGGATACAGACATCACAGCTGGTGTATATGAGGTCACAGTTGCAAATCCTACAGAGGGCGAAAAGCTTTCAGTTGCAGGCGTTAGCATCACACTTACAGCCGCAACAGCTACCGATGCCAGTGCCGCCGCTACAGCACTCAAGACAGCACTTGAAGCTGATGCAACAGTAAGTGCCGCATATACAATCACAAGAAGTTCTGGTAAGCTTACATTTACTGAGAACAGCAAGCACTATGGCACAGGTATTCCTTCAACAGCAGTTACCGGTGTTGGTACAGCGGATGCAGTAACAACTCTTACAGCGGTTACAAAGACAACAGCAGAAGTACAGACAGCATACACCACTTATGTATTTGGTGAGGGCGCTATTGAGTACACAAACTGCGGTGCAAAGGTACCATCTGAAATGGACAGAGACCCTAAGGTAAACGGTGGTGAAGATACACTGTATTCAAGACAGAGAAAGTGCTGGGCACCTTACGGTATTTCCTTCACAAAGGCTGTCATGGCAAGTCTTTCTCCTACAGATGCAGAGCTTGAAAATGGTTCTAACTGGGAACTTGTAAACAGCAACGATGGTGCTGGTAAAGAGTACATTGCCCATAAGGCAATCCCGATTGCAAGAATCATCTCTCTCGGCTGATAAATATTGTGTGAAAGGTGGTTAAATCAATGTATCTTACTTTTGATGAATATCAAGTTTATGGTGGAACGTTAGATGAAACCACCTTTAACGAATATAATTTTGAAGCTGAATCGCTGATTAATTACTTTACGTTTAATCGGTTAGTTAATGAATCTGAAATCTCTGAAAACATAAAAAGATGTGCTTTCAAACTCATAAGTATTGCCAAGCAAAGGGCTGATGCTTTTACCCTCGGAGCATCAGCCGATGGCAGTACATCAGCAGGAGCTTCCATAACATCCCAGTCGAATGACGGTGTATCTGTTAGTTACAATGCATTAAGTGCGTCACAGCTTTTTAATGCAAGTCAGGTTGAAATGAAAAGTGTTATTCGTAGATATTTACACGGAGTTAAAAATTCACTTGGACAATTAGTGCTGTATAGGGGGATATATCCAAATGAGTGAGAATTATCCGGTTTGGTGGGATACTCCCATCACAGTATTTAATAAGTTCACAGACAAAGAAACAGACGTTATCACATGGAAAAGACATACTGTTGAAGGGTGTTTTTGGAAGCATAATGTTGACAGAATAGCCATCAATCAGACTGTAATTGAATCAAGCAATATAATCTGTCGTATACCGAAGCAGGATAATTTTTTAGAGAAATATCAATGGGTTGAACAACCTAATGATGACATGGAAAGTTATTTTACTTTAGGTGTTGGCGATATAATTGTTAAGGGAAATGTTGATGATACAATAAACGAGTACGAAAAAGGGCATAGGTCGAATGACTTAATTGCCAAGTACAAGGAATTGCAAGGCTGTATTCAAATTCAGGAAGTTCATATCAATGTGGGAGCTGGAAGATGTTTGCCACATTATTATGTAAAAGGTGAGTAATTATGATAACAATTAACATTGATACTTCAAAACTTCAAAATGTTCTTGAAGATAGAGTGTTAAATGTTGTACATGATGATGTCACTATGTTGGCAGTACACAATCTTTTTGCTAAAATGTGTGACCCATATGTGCCGATGGAGACTGGTACGTTAGCACAGACTATAGAGATTACTTCCGAAGGTGTAACATATAAACAGCCTTATGCACATTATCAATATGTTGGACAAGTTTATGGACCGAATATCCCAATCATTGAAAATGGTGTAGTGACGGGATGGTTTAGTCCACCAGGTAAACCAAAACATCCTACCGGGGCTTCGATAAATTACAGTACAGAGGTACATCCATTAGCCACATCTTATTGGGATAAGGCAATGTACAGAGATAACAAAGATAAATTCGAATCAGAAGTAAAAGAAATACTGATAAGGAGGTATAAAGATTTGTATGGTCAATAAAAATCAAGCGATAATAGACTTCCTTATTCAGTGTGATGAAATTAAAGGTAGTTCTTTGTATTTTAACTTTATTAATGCAAAGGATACCAACAAACAAATAATAACTCAGTCAAACGATAAGTCTTTAAATCAGACATTTATTGATGGAAGTGTACTGAAACGTTATACGTTTACTGTCATTTCTTTCATGTCAGTAGCTCCAAACCCCATTCCAAAAGTTGAGGGTATGATGGATGAAAATGTTAGGGATTTAGTAGATGTTCAAAGTGTTATTGATTGGGTGACACAGCAAAACGAGGAACGTAACTTTCCAGACTTTGGAGAGGAATGTGAAATTGAAGAAATACAAGCACTGTCAGAAAATCCCAATTTAGACGGAATAGATAACAGTACATCTCCACCACTTGCAAAGTATAGTTTGACAATACGTGTGGAGTATATCGACCATACGAAAGCTGTATGGAATAAGTAATATTAAGGAGGAAAACAATATGCCAGTAGCACAGTTTAATCTTGCTGAGGGACAGAGAGCCGAAAGAAAGCTTCTCATCACAGTTGCTGAGTGGACAGATGGTTCAGGTTCAAGCGGTACAGTACAAAGAGAAATCCTTGGTACAAGAACACCTGACAGCTCAATTCAGTATAATGCAGATATCCAGACATCCACAGATATAAGAGGTTTTAACTACACAGATATTGAGAAAACACAGCCACAGCAGGATTTCGACCCATATCTTATCCTTGGTGGTTCAAAGCTTGGTGCAAAGCTTAACGACATCAGACGTAGAAATGCCATTTCTGAGTACAATCAGTTCACTGTATATGTCATTACAGCATATGTAGGTAGTGCAGGCGCTTATGCAGCTGAGAAACATTCAGATTGCACAATTGCACCAACAGCACTTGGTGGTGACACAAAGGTAAATATGCCAATTTCAGTTTACTTCTCAAATAAGATTACAACAGGTACAGTTGACGTACTTGATGATGATTTTGAGTTTACAGCTGATGCCAGTGTATAAGTAAAGGAGGTAGGGAGCTAATGAGCTTGCTTGATGAAAAGACAACAAATGTGGAACAGGAAATAATGGACATTGACTTGTCTGTGACAGCGAAAAAGAGGTTCAGGATAAATGGTGATGATACTAAAATCATTTATCTTAACACATCCGATATGCTTACAATGGATAGATTTAGAAAGACATATCCAAAGCTTACAAAGCTTGCACAGGATGCGTCTGAAAAACTTGCAGGTATTGAAGATGATAAGATGTCAGAAACAGAACTTAATAAAACAGCTGACATACTTAAGGAAATCAATGACAAGATGTGTGAGTATGTGGACTATATCTTTGATGCCAATATTTCAGAGAATTGCTGTGATGGAGGCTCAATGTATGACCCATTTAATGGTCAGTTCAGATTTGAACATATTTTTGAAAAGATATTTGCACTTTACGCTGACAACATTTCCAAGGAATTTAAGACCATGTCAAACCGCATGAAACGTCATACGAGTAAGTACACAGCGGGTAAGAAGTCTTAATGTATAGTATTCCAACAAGCATAATGATTAAGGACAAGCAGTTCAATATCCGTAACAAAGGAGACTTTCGTATGGTATTGGACTGCTTTGTTGCTTTAGGCGATAGTGACATGGATAAAACGGAAAGAGTGATGACAGCACTTATCATCTTCTATGAGGATATTAACAGTCTTGAAGATTTTGAGTTATTTCCGGATATAGAGACTGCCATACAGGAAATGTTTAGATTTTTTAATTGTGGGCAAGAACATTGTCCAGGTGCAAATACGAATTACAAGCTTATTGATTGGGAAAAAGATGAGCAATTGATTTGTTCAGCTGTTAATAAGGTAGCTGGAAAGGAAATACGTCTTGAACCATATGTACATTGGTGGACGTTTATGGGATGGTACAATGGAGTTGGTGAAAGTTCACTTGCTACAGTAGTTACCATCAGAAATAAAATGGCAAACGACAAACAGTTGGAAAAATACGAACGTGAATTTAAACGTGATAACCCACAGTATTTCATGTGGGATAGTCGTACTGTAGAGATGCAGGAGGCTGATAAATTAGCAAAGGAACTTTGGAACAGCAATAAAAAGTAGGTGATGATATGGCAGATGGATACAATGGTGAGATAACTTTATCAGTTGATATGGACACTAAACAGGTGACCCAAACTGCTAATAAATTGTCTAAATCATTACAAAACCTATTTAATACCAAAGGCGCTGATACACAATCAGCGCAGTTTCAAAGATGGCAAGCCCAAGTTGACAAAGTTCTTACTAGGTCAACTCAGCTTACACAACGTCTTAAGGAATTAGAAACACAGAAAATACCTACAGATGAATATATAGGGTTGCAAAAAGATATAGAAAAAGCTGAACATGCTTTGGAAAGACTTTTGACAAGACGTGAGGCATATGAGGAAATGGGCAAACAGGTACCAGATAAGCTTGCCAATGAAATCATACACGCAAATGAACAGCTTGAAAGACTTGAGCAGGGTATGGAAGAGCTTGTAAAAACTGGTAAAGATTTCAAGCTTGGAAGTGATACTGCTGAGTATGAAAAGGTATCCCAGCAACTCAATGAAACTAATAATAAAATGGTTTTACTTGAGGCACAGGGAAATAAACTCACTGAAAGCTCACAATCAAACACAAGTGCAATGGCACAAAGTTTTTCACAGTTAGGTACAGTTATATCTTCTCTTAAACCTGTACTTAATTTTCTTATGCAACGCGCGAAGATTACTTTTAATATATTTGTTGATGGAGTTAAAAATGTTATCAGCAAAATAAATGAATTAAGAAAAGCAGTAGGTGAAGGTATTGGTAATGCTTTAAATACAATAAAAGATAAGGCACAAAATGCTTTCTCTAATATTGGAAGTTTTCTCAAAAACCTTGTGGCAAAACATGCTGAAGGCACAAATTCTATGGAGTTTGACTGGGGTAAACTTATTAAGAAAGTGCTTGCATATGGTTTTGGTATAAGGAGTTTATATATATTATTTAGAAGACTTAGAAGTGCCATCACTGAGGGTATTCAGAATATGGCTCAGATGAATGGTGGCGCAAATGAAGTAAATAACTCCATGACAATGCTTACATCTGCTGTGTTACAATGTAAGAATGCACTTGCATCAATGGCAGCTCCAATTCTTAATATTGTTGCTCCTGCACTGACCTATCTTATAAATCTTATCACAAAAGTTGTAACTACAATCGGTATGTTTATTGCAGCACTTACTGGTAAATCTACATTTATTAAGGCTGCAAAAGTTACAAAGAACTATGCTGCAAGTCTTGGTGGACTTGAAAAAGCTACAAAGAAAGCAACAAAGGCAAAGAAGGAAGAAGAAAAAGCCAATAAAGGCGTATTACAGTCTTATGATGAATTGAATAACATATCAAAAGATGCTATTGAAAAAGCAGAAGGAAAAGACACAACTCCTGCCGCTGGAGGAGCTGGCGGAGCAGGAGGAGCTGGTGGTCTAAGTCCTGATGATATGTTTGAGGAAGTTGGTATTCCAGACTGGATAAAGGATTGGGTAGAAAAATTCAAAGAATGGTGGGATAAAGCTGATTTCTCAGAGCTTGGATATATTTTAGGTACAAAATTAAGAGATGCTCTTAATATGATACCATGGGATATGATACAAGAGACTGCATGGAAATTAGGTAAATCACTTGCAACTCTTATGAATGGATTTATAAGTGTACCAGATTTACCAGAGACAATAGGAAGAACAATTGGTGAGGCTATTAATACTGGTATAATCTTTGCCAATGCGTTCCTTGATTATGGCAACTTTAGAAATTTAGGTACATTTATAGGTGCTATGATTGACAGTGCTATTAAAACGATACGTTGGGAAGATTTAGGTCATATGTTCGCCCAGTATCTCAATGCATTATTTCAAGTAATTGGATTTGCAGCTGATAGAATTGATTGGGAGTATGATGCTGTAAGAATTACAGAGGGTATAAACCAGTTTATTAATGATGTGAATTGGGATGAAAATGGCAGATTGCTTGGAGAACTTGTCACAGGAATGATAATGGGTATCCAAACGGCAATTGCTAATGTACATTGGACAGAGTTAGGACAAGGGCTTGGCGAATTTGTAATGAGCCTTATAAATTCAGTACCATGGGATGCTTTAGGAGCTACATTTGCTATTGCATTCAATAGTATCTTCGATGGAATACAAGGCTTTTTGGATAGATTTAATCCAGCTGATTTAGGAAGTAAGCTCGCAAGCATCATAAATACTTTCATATCAAGTGCCCAGTGGGATGAGAATGGAGCTATACTTGGACAATTCCTTACAGAGATGTTCAGTATATTTAATACATTCTTTGATGACATGGACTTTGAAGGCTTAGCCCAAGGTATTACTACATTTTTGAATAATGCCATGGAAAATCTTGATATAAATACAATTTTTGGTACTATTACAAATGCAATAAATGGACTTATAGCATCTGTTAAAACATTTGTTACTGAGAATGTATTAGCTGATGGTCCTCAAGGGTTTAATTTTAAGCTGTTAGGTGAAAAGATATATACAGCAATCAATAAGTTAATTCATGATATTAAATGGGATGAACTTGGAGCAGCTTTAGGTGGATTATTTAAGGGTGTTATTGATGTATTATGGGAAGTAGTTACCAAAACTGATTGGGCTGGATTAGCTGAAGACTTGGCGACTACTCTTAATGAATGGATGTCAAGAATAGAATGGGATAAAACCGGATTAGTACTTTCAGAAGGGATTAATAAAGCTTTTGAAGCACTGGGCAAATTCGTTGAAACATTTGAATGGGCTGAGTTTAAGGATAATGTAGTAACTGGTATTAATACTGCCATTAATAATCTTGATATGAACAGTATTATGACAGCATTAACTGAATTTTGTGATAAGGTTCTTACTACACTTAAGGATATAGTAAGGGATATACAGTGGGAAGAACTTGGTGAGAAGGTTGGTTCATCACTTGCTGAGTCTAATTTTTTAGATACTGTATTAGAAGATGCCAAGGAACTTAATGACGCATTGATGGAAAGCATTGTATCCTTTGCAATATCTGCACTTGGTAGTTATATTGAAAGCAAAGCGCAGGATTTTAGGGATAAGGCTGTTGAGATGCTTGAAAAGTTCATAGAAGGTGCTGACCAGTTTATACCTAATTTGGAAGAGGCTTGTCAAAGGAATATTTGTGACCCAGTTGTAAAAGCTTTTGATGATTTCTTTGGTACAGGAAATGGCTCATCAGATATAATGGAAAGTAAAGGTAATGATGTTGTAGAAGGTTTTTCACGAGGGTTTGATACTATATCTAACATCCTTGATAAAATAAGACAATTCAAAGATGATTTCTTTGGAGTGGTACAAGAATTACACAATGATGTTGTAGCCAAGTTTGAAGAAATGGGAAATAATGTTCAGAATGCTTGGGATAATATGTGGAATGGAATTAGGAGAGCATTAAATGATATACTTGATGGTATTGAAAGCTTTGTAAATAAAGCAATAGATGGTATAAATGAATTTACAAGTGCCCTTAATAGTCTTGGAAATATTGACTTGCCTGGTGGTGGTAAGATAGGATTTAGTATTGGAAAGATACCTCATGTATCAATACCTGGACTTGCGGAAGGAGCTGTAATACCACCAAACAAGGAATTTCTTGCTATGCTTGGAGACCAGAAATCAGGTATGAATATCGAAACTCCACTGGAGACAATGGTTGATGCATTTTATCAGGCAATTGAAAGAGCTGGCTTAAATGGCAGAGATAGAAATGATAATCAAGATATTATTATTCAAATCGACGGATATGAAATTGCAAGAGCTACAAGAAAGCAGGACAGGATATTTAAGCAATCTACAGGACACTCAATGTTCGCTTATTAACTTTTGTGCCACGATATAGTATAATTATAGTAAATTAGTTAAGGAGGTAGGAGTCAATGTCATTTGGTTCATATTTAGTTAAATTGGGAAGTTATATTGTACCATATGATTTAATTCTGTTGGAGTCATATAAGGTTACTCCAGACCAAAGACAGGATGTTGACTCTTACCGTGACCTTAATCAGGATTTGCATAGAAATGTATCATCGCATTATAAGTCTATTGTGCAGTTTAAGACAAGACCTAATTTAAGAGAAGATGTATTTAGGTCTCTATTATCGAGTGTTCACGATAATTTCAAATCGACTAAAGAGCGTAAAATAAAAATAAGTTTTTGGAACCCGGATAAAGGCTCTTATGGTAGTGGTGATTTTTATTGGGTACAACCAAATATTACTATACTTCGAGTTGAAAACGATATGCCAGTATATGACTCACTTGAATTTAAATTTATAGAGTATTAAGGCGGTGTAACATGATAAATGTCCGTGAAGATGTAAAACAAAAATATAAGGACGATGGTACTGAGAAAAATTATTTTATTGTTTTTCGTGATTTAGGAAAAGTACTCACAAATTCAGATATAGTATCACAATCTTTATCCATCACTGAGTCTATCTGTAGTTCCGGTAATTTTTCAATAGGTCTGTGTGAAAGTGCCACAATGTCAGTCCAAGTAGCACTAGATGATAATGTTACTGGTGATGAAGTAGCCATATTTCAGGTATTAGACGGTTTTGAGCCTGAGTTTATATATGAAGATGGTGAACCTATAAGCATTTCTGATGATAATGCCACGCTTATCCCAACAACTTATGAAAATGGAAATTTAATATATATAGAGAGTGAGTCAACACTTTACTTCGATGCCAACACTTATTATTTACTGTTCCTGCGACTTAATTATGTAGGAGATGAAATACTCTTATATACAGAAATGGGCGCAGGTACGGACCGTGTGCTTTATTATATGTCGGCAAATCAAAAAGGGCTTGTGGACATAGGTGATTGGGATGGAAATGAAACTTATAGTCTTGAAAGTAAAGTAAAGCACAATAATAAGGTATGGGCAAGCCGTACAAATTCAAATACAGCTGAACCAAGTGAAGAGTCAAACGCATGGAAAGATATCACTGCGTATATTAATGTATGTCTTCCTATAATTGGTTCTGATATGTTTATGTATGAAATGAAACTTCTTACAAAAGATACAGACCTTGTAGGTAGTGCTAATTTCTATACGGTAAACAGACCTCTTATGCCTTTGGGCTTATTTGGTATTCAGTCATGTAAACGTAAAGACCTTAGTATATTAAGGCAACTTACTGGTTATGACAGAATGCAGGATGTGGCACTTTCAACTAGTGTTTACTATGAAAACCCATCAAGTGCATATGTCACAGTAGAGGAGATATTGGACGAAGCTGCAGCTACAACTCAGATTATAGTAGGTGGTAATTTGTCTACAAATACAGAGTCTCCTGAAGTAACAGATGTCACAACTACTGATGCTGTATTTCCTACAGGAAATATCTATAAAACACAAAGAGACGAGACACAAACCATTATAGGTGAATATAATGAAAACGGTACTGGATATAGTAGAAATCAAAAAGCAGAGGTTGTAGGTACTATTGAAGAAGTAGTGACTGACAATACCAATGCAGAGACTATTAAAAAGTACGTTAGAGGTACTTATCAGGAAGATGCTAATGGGGATTATTCAAGGCTGGAAAAAAGAGTTGCTACCGGTACTTATAGTGAAAACTCTGAGGCCATTTCAGAAAATAATCAAAAAGCTGCTGGCTTAAAACTTCCTACATATACCAGAACAAAGACCTTTATAGAACAGTTTGGATATACAGAAAGTGGTGTAACATCAGCTAATAAGGCAGGTACTAGAAAAGAAACTCGTTTGGTTAAAGGCTCATATACAGAGAATACTGACTCTGTTAATGCAGCTACAAATAAATATTCAAGAACTGAGCATAAGGTTGTTCGTGGTAGTTACTCTGAAAGTTCATATAATGGTAGGAACACGTCAAGAAAACGTCGTGAACGTAGAATTATTACTGGCTCCTTTAGAGAAGATAATACTGGGAATTATTCTTTTGTAGAATATCGGTCAAAAATAGGTAATGTTACTTACCTTCAGACTATTGACTATTATGCTGGTATAAAACCAGATATCTGGGTCGTTTACACTATAAATAAATCAGCTGACCATACTGAAAAGACCAGAAAAATAGGAGACGAATTTTATTGGTGGGATAGTTTATGTAAAATAGTTGGTATGACTGATACCAAATATAAAGTAATACGTTTATCTAATAGAGAGGCTGGTTTTTACAATGGCAACCGGTTAGAATACTCGGCACCATCAAAGGATAGTGGATTTGAATGGACAGGAAATTCAAATAAAACTTCAATAAATCGTAATGGATATGTATTATCAGCGCCTAAATTCCCTAAAAATACTATTTTTTGGTTAAATGGTGAAGAATGTTGGACAGATAAAGATGTATATCAATACACATATTATGAAGAGTCAAAAACACATAAATATCTTTATACTTATACATTACCAACTAACTTTACTTGGGAAAACTCCTCCGGATATAATGGAGAATATTCAGCACGTTCAAACGTAACTGGAAGTTCATCAAATAATATATCCAACCCTAATAAATACAGTAAATCATGGACAACTATCTCCGGTACAACAACTAAAGTTTGTTATAGTGCTGATGTACCTACCTATATGTTTAAGGTATGTTATAGGGATATTCCTTTTGGTTACAATTATAGTTTTTCCGGATATTCATGGGAAAGTGGTTCAAGTGAGCAATCAACTTGGGTTATAGATAGTACTTATAAATTAACTGATAACTCAGTTAAGTATAATACCTCTTGGATTAATGAAAGTAGTTATTGTGTATGTAAAGCAAGTTCAGCGGGTTCTAGCTATACGACAACTATTTACAATTATATGTATGACAGATGTGTACGAACAATAAGATACTGTTATACATGGAGTACACCATCAGGATTTACATGGAATAATGATGAGGCACAATCAAAAACTGTACAAACTGGAGAACGTAATGACCAGAAGAAAACATTTGCTGACAGTACATTACAGCTATCCTCGAGCTGGGATTGGGGTGACTCAAGCAGCCCACATGTATCTTTAATTAAGAGGGCTGATGCAACGACATACAAATATTTTTATAGGTCATGTTATAAGAATATAGACTACACTTACAATTTACCTAGCAGTGGTATTATTGATGATAAATCATATAGTGTGAGTGTTAATGGCGTCACATATACTTGCCCACTAAGATATAATAAGTATTTTAATAATGATGGTATTCAATATTCCACAGCAAACGTATATAATACACGGTGGGTTAAGTATCATTTGAATTATACATATTTTTATAATTTCTCAATGCCTGAAGGATTTACCTTAAATGATAGCACCGATGAACCACAACATGTTTTAACCGTTGCACAGGGTAAATCATATACATGTGAGGATACACTTAAATATACTAAAAATTGGACAGGAACACGGACTGACTCTAATAATAATCCTACTCAGTTCACTCAAGACTCAGAAGTAGCACTGTACAGTAAAATGTACTATCTCATCAAGAGTACAATCAAGTACAAGTATAATTATACCAATGTAGAAGGTTGGACAGATACTACAGGAGACCAGACAGCTAAGTATGTTACAGCTGACATGAATGCAGGTCAGGATGATTTAAGTACAAAATATATTGATGTATGGGATGACAGCACAAAGAAAAATATGTGTGTTGGAGGTGTCGTATATAATTATAAGGAAAGATTATATACTAGGATATTCAAATATAAATATAATTATTATGAACTTGGTAATGTATGGACATATGATAGTGAATATTATAATACCACTGAACAAACTTATACTCCAAGCTTAACCAGCACAAACAGATATAGTAAGATTTTTACTGACACTGGTGTATATGTATATACAAAAAAGACAAAGGTATTCACTAGAACATTACAATTTGGATATACATTTCAAGATATGCCGAATTGGACAATTGTAAATAAGCGCTCTTCTATTGTAGAGCCTGAAAATCCTAATCTATATGATTATACTCCAGATAGAGCTGAATTACAGTACAGGGAAAATCAAGTTACAACCAATGATACTGAGCATGGATATAAGATTATTGAGTTGGTAAATATTCCAACACAACGAAGAAGAGATTATTTAAGGTCATTATTCTATGAATATCAAGAGACTGCTAAAGTAACAACCACAACATACTGGCTGCGTACTTATGATATGAATATGGCGTATGTGGCATTTATACATCACCCAACAGATTGGGGAGTATATTTAGATGAAGATAATGTGAGGAATTTAGCACTTGAGACAATACAAGAAGAAACCAGTGAAGATGGTTTATTCCATGTCACAGGGCAACTTCTTACTGATAGACAAAATGATATTAGAAATGCCATTGTTAATCTATCAACAATAGTTGCTGAGGTTAATACTATAGCACATACATTTACAATAAGTTATGTGAGTGAATTATCATATACTGGTATTGGTGGTATTGACAACCAGTATGAGGTAAGTGGTACATTTACAGCATTAAATCCTTACTATGGTTGTATATCCCATAATAAGAAAGAGCACTTTAATGAGATGCAGATTGAATATGGTTCTAATAGTATTCATACAACAAGACGTGCTGTCATTCAAAGTTTTTTGGAAATGCATGGGCTGTTTATAAATTTTGACCGATATGGAATATCAACTACTAGAAATATTAAATTATCAGCGTTGTATCCTTCAGAAAATTTATATCCGCATGGAGATAATACTTTATTTCCTATGTTAGGTATGGACGAACATACAGATACATCTCTTTGTAAATCAATTAATGTAGATGATGTAATCCACCCATCATTTGATGGTATATGTATAGTAAAGGAGAATACAAGCGCTAGTGAGGCTGGATTATATCCATTCTATTACAATCGTATGTCTAGGAGATATGGTGGTATAGATGAGAATATGCCTCATATAGGATTTTGGGACAGTAATAATTATTATACCATCGAAAATAATTTCTTTATTGATAACTTCATATTTACGCAACAACAGTTAGAAGATATATGCGAGTTAATCATAGCAAATCTGGGTGATTTACAATATTTCAATATGACTGTAGAGATGAAATGTTTACCATACCTAGAAGTGGGTGATGGATTAAATGTATCAGTTCCTGGTGATGCTTATGATACTGTTATTTTAAGACGTAGAATGAAAGGCAATATAAGTCAGATGGATAACATTGAAACAGATTTTGATTAAGAAAGGAGAATGCGATGGCGATATATGAGGCTCAATATGTTGGCAATAGAGTACTTGCATGGGAAAACTATACAAGTACCGCAACTCCTTTGAGTGCTCAGAATTTGAATAAAATTCAAGCAACACTTGAAGGAATTGACCAAGCTGCAGCTAATGCTTTTAACCTACTTGATTTAGGTAAAGCGGATAAAGATACTGTTAATGGTATGATTAACAGTGTATCTTTTAATGATGAGACTGGTGTATTTACTTTTGGTCAGGTTGGTGGTACATCAATTACAGTAAATACCGTACTTGAAAAAGTGCCAGCCAGCTTTTCATATGATACTCAAAATGAAAAGCTTGTAATTGTAAATCAAGATGGAAGTACAGTGGAAGTTGATTTATCCACTGTAATCCACCAGACAGAATTTACAGACAGTGCTACAATTGCATGGACTATAAATGCCGATGGCTCAGTATCCGCAAGCATTAAAAACGGTAGTGTTACGGATGATATGATACAACAGGGATATTTAGCTGACGTAACACAACAGGCTACTAATGCACATACAAGTGCTACAAATGCGGCATATCAAGCCTTACTTGCCAAGTCGTATGCAAACGGTACATCAAATCTTGAAGATAGACCAACAGAGAATGTTGACAACTCATATTATTATAGTCAACAGTCAAAAAACTCAAGTGAGAACAGTGAGGCATGGGCTGTTGGTAAGAGAAATGGTACTGATGTACCAATTACAGACCCAACATATCATAACAATGCTGAATATTGGGCAAGACAAGCTGCTGGTTCAGTAAGTGATATGATTGGAGCTACTGCCGGTACTGATGGTACTCATGGTCTTATTATTCAACCACTTGCAGGGCAACAGAACAAGGTATTCAGGGGTGATGGTACTTGGGGTGATGATACAGAACTTCAAAAAATTATAGCGCCTATTGAAGTATCCCCAGCTACTATAGCACACAGTGCAGGTTCTTATATCTTCTATAATAGCTTGCTTTATAAGGTGAAAACACCTATAGCTATTGATGACACACTGGTTGTTGATACAAATATTGAATTAGCACCTAATGTAACGCAACAGATAATAGCAGTTGGTGCAAGAGTAGACAGTTCAAACACTGATATTCAAAATACAAGAAATCTTATAGCACAGACAGAGACAAGCCCATCGACTCATGCTTATACAGTTGGGCAGCAACTTATATATAATAATACTTTATATAAAGTCAAGTCAGCTATTGCAGTTGATGATGCTCTTGTAGTTGATACTAATATTGAGTTAGCCGGAGATATCACAACACAACTTGCCAATTTGAAATCTAATATTGATACTAATAATCAACCATTCACAGGTGCTACGTCACAGGTTGATGGCTCAATTGGTACAGTACCTCAACCACTTACAGGTGATGAGGATAAAGTATTGCAAGGTAGTGGTGGTTGGGGACATAAACTCCAGATAGATGTAGTAGTTCAAAATAACGTATATGGCTATATAGGAGCAAATGATACATTTATCCCTTTTAAGTCGCAAGCCGATATAGATGCTGCGGTAACGGCTGCGAAAGTTGGTGACGCAGCTACAGATGATGTATTAAGTGGTAAAACGTTTACCAACGCAAATACAAGTGGACTAATTGGTACTATGTCAAACAATGGCGCAGTGTCTCAATCACTTGATACTTCAACTACGAGTTATACAGTCCCACAAGGATATCATAATGGTAGTGGAACAGTTAGTATAACAACAGAGACAAAAACACAAGCTGCCGGGACATCAAATGTTGATGTAACTCCTACAAGTGGTAAAGTGTTAAGTAAGGTTACAGTGACACCTACACCATCTCAAGAAAAAACGGTGACCGCAGGAACAAGTGCCGCCTCAGTAACTCCCGACAGTGGAAAACTCTTGAGCAAGGTTACTTATAATCCAACCCCATCTCAAGAAAAAACAATAACAAGTTCCCGTTCAGCTCAAACAGTAACTCCCGACAGTGGAAAACTGTTAAGTAAAGTTACTGTAAATGCACTCACTCCAACAGGCACATTTTCAACACAATCTCGTGGTACTGCTGTTGATATGGGTGCTACAAACAATTACAGATATGTCAATACTAATAATGTACCCAACACCAACAGTGGCACATATACCTTTGGTTCAACTAATGGTGCTACTTATGACATGGGGTCAACAAATACATATCGTTACGTTAATGCTGCAAATGTTTACTCTAAGGGTAAAAGTGATGCTCAAAGTGGGTCAAGTGTTGTTTTAATAAGCGCTTCACAAGGTTCAAGAACAGCAGTTGGAAGTTATGCAAGTTATAGTAGTAATGTAACTAGTACCATTGTATCCACTTATCAGTGTCTTATAACAATAGGAGTGACAAAAACTAGAAGGAATATTGCAAATGCTTATTGCAGTGTAACTCTTGGTTCTGTATGGTCAAAAATAAAAGAGTTTGATGCTATTGCCGGAGTTAATGGGGGTGATACTTTACACGCCATTATATGTTCTTGTAATACTCCAACTGCAAATAATAATGTAACCTATCAATTAGGTGGAGATTATTATTTTGCTTGTATAGGAATAAAGAAATAATTTAAGTAAAAGGCTGTAGCATGAATGACTTTTAACTATTAATAAATCAGCATGTTACATTTAGTTAATTCTTGTTCAAATCTATGAACGAGTAATTTTTATCAAACCCCAATTTCGCCATGTTGCGTATGCATTAGGCGTGTTAAAAGTTATTGAAGTTGCAGTTGTTTTAACAAGATATAATTTTATACCTAGTCCTTTCATACTAGTTGCATAATTACAATCTTGTATGGCTCTACTAGCCACAACAGTAGCACCGGATGTAATAGTTGAATTATATGTATCAGATTGACCCTGACCATTGGATACTGCCTGATTAGTTACAGGATAATAAAATACTATTACATAATATGCACCATTGGTTAAATTGCTAATAGTATTAGATGTTTGTGAATAACTAGAATAAGAAGTGCCTCCATTTGACAAGGTACTGTCAGCTTTACCTTTAGAGTAAACATTTGCAGCAGTTTGATAACTATACAGTAAGAAAGGAGAATAAAGTTATTAGACCATTTTTTAGCTTAATAATACCTTGCCATAACTCAAAACATATTGGAAAGCTTTTTGATAGTTTGACTAGACAAGGAATATCAAAAGAAGATTTAGAAATAATAATTGTGGATGATAATTCTACCGATAAGAGTTATCAGGATATAATCAGGACTTATGATTTCCACTGTATATTTACCAAGACTGCTGATGACTTAGAAGTTCATTGTCCTGGTAATACAAGGGAAGAAGGCTTGAAACATGTTACAGGTGAGTGGCTATTCTTTGCAGACCATGATGACTACTTATGTGATGGTGTCTTGGCATATGTAAAAGACTATATAACCAATACTACAGACCATGTGATTTATGAAATATTATCTGGAATAAATTATATAGACGAGTATGGTAATATCATATGGCAAAATGAGTGCTCTAATTCATGGTTGCATGGTAAATGGTACAGTGTTGATAATCTTATTAAGAAGTATGATATACATTTTAAAAAAGACCTTATAACAAATGAAGATTGTTTTTTTAATTGCACAGTGTTTAATACTTTAATGGAAATTGATAAAGACTTTGACTATCTTGGTGTATATACATATAATTGGGTATCGTATCCAGACTCATTATGTCACCGCTTGTATCCAGAAGTAGAAAACGACAGGGGTTATATGTTCAATCATTTTGACAATTTCATAACCGCCATAACTGAGCCATATTGGGAAAACGCTGTAAATACAAAAGACGATAGATATATCAGACCTATTATTTCAGGTTTGTTATTCTTTTATTTTTATTATGAAGTAGCTGACTATTATAAGGATATTAGTGATTATTATGATATTTACTGGCAAATTCAACTCTTTATTGATAGGGTTGTAAATGAAATTGGATTATCAAGATGTGATATTGTCAACTATGTTTATCAGGACACTGCATTTTATGAGAAAACCTTGAATGATAGTTTTACACTTTTAGGTCACTTTATCCCGCGAACTTCATTCCAGGATTTTGTACTAAAGAACGAAACCCAAAATATTTTCAATATTGCTAATATGTTCAGTAATCTTACAGAGGAAGGAGAAATACATGAAGATTAAATTTTATGAAGTTGTTTATCCTCTTCATGATGCGCCAAACGTCGAACCATCCCATTTTCAGGCATCTCTTGAATATTCTGGTGAGACATTAGCGTCAATAATTTCTGAAGTAGAAAACTCTACTCAGATTGATGTCTATGATGATGAAGATAATCTTACAGCTACATATCGTAATTATACAGATTTAGTAGCTGTTTGCTATGGTGGAGCTGAAAATCCTGTAGTGTCTGTCGAATTTAACAATGTTGATGTTCAGGCACAGATTGACCAGATAGCACAGGAACAGACAACACAAGCAACAGCAATTGATGACCTCACAACACAGGTATCAGAAATCACACCTTATTCGGATAAAAAGACCGCTTATATTGATGATACAGAGGTTGTTTTCACAAGTGTACCTAGTGGTGCTCTGCTTGTATCATTCAGTAACGGAAACACAAGCTATTCAATATCAAGGGAAGATGGCGTTTTGACAGTCGGATTTGCGCCATTTGATGAAGTTGTAGAAGTAACTATCACAGTTCAGTAAAGGAAGGAGAACAAAGCTATGAAGTATTATCTTGACACAATCGAGCAGATTAAGGGAGAAACAGAAGGTACTTACACAGAGTACGGCAAGAGGGAAATCAAGGCTGATTATAGCACAGCACTGACAGCTTTTTATACAAAGCTGATGAACGTTTCAAATTCAGTCGCTCACGTTTACATGGATATTAAGATTGTAAATTCCGAGGGTGGCGTTGTGAAGAAGGACTCTTTTGGAACTTATGTTGAAGCAGAATAAGGAGAACACAATGAAAGTATTTATATCACAGCCAATGAGGGATAAAACAGATGAAGAAATCAAAGCGGAAAGGGAAAGGGCTATCGAGGCCATCAAAGAAAAATACCCAGATACCGACATTGATGTGCTGGACAGCTTTTTTGAGAAGGCACCACATGACGCAAAGCCGTTATGGTTTTTAGGAAAGAGTTTTGAGATTCTTTCAAGCGCAGACCTTGCGTACTTCTGCCGCGGTTGGAATAACTATCGCGGTTGCAACATGGAGCACATGGCTTGCAGGGTGTATGGGATTGAGATGATAGAAGAATGAAAAGGAGTGATGAATAATGGATAACAGAGCAATAGAAATAGTCAGAGATTATATCTTGAAGCATCTTGATAAGTCAGATGAAATACCTGACTTTGATGTATATACAGTATGGAAAGCTAAGATTCTAAAGAATTGGAAGTATCTTCTTTCTTCCACGCTTTCCGATGGTATGTACTACGAGCTGACCTACAACGGAAATAAGAAGGAGTGGTACTTGGACGCTTACAAAAAGTTCGAGAATGTGGTTATATTGGAGGAATAAACTTTGAAAATTTGTGATTTTACCAAACCTGAATTGGATATGTTGATAGACCAGTGTAATTTTACGCCACAGGAACTTGAATATTTTAACTTGAAATCAAAAGATATATCAAACGTTGAAATATCAATCAAAATGAATATTAGTGAATCAACAGTATCTAAATTAGCAAAGAAAGTAAAATCAAAAATTTTCAGAGTAATTTAATTATAAAAACATACAATTTTCTAAAGAGAATCACACAAGTTGTGGTTCTCTTTTTTGTTTACAATAAAATAAAGGAGGGAAATTATTATGATGAATATAGCTTACATGCTAACTGAAATTATGAGCAAAAATCATTGTGATTCTTTCACCGCCCTTATTTTACTGAAAGGGAGTGATACCGATGGCATATGTTTTCATGAATCCAAATCCATCACAGAATCTAACCGGAGATTGTGTAATACGAGCTATCAGTATTGCCGAAACTAAATCATGGGAAGATATTTACATGGATTTAGCAATAGAAGGTTACATGTTACATGATATGCCATCAGCTAACCATGTATGGTCAAATTATCTAACAAGAAAAGGGTATAAAAGACATGCAGTTCCAAATACATGTCCTAACTGTTATACAATAAATACTTTTGCCGCTGATTTTCCACAAGGAATTTATATTCTTGCAACTGGTACTCATGTCGTTACGGTCAGTGATGGAAATTATTTTGACACATGGGATTCGGGAAAGGAAATACCAATATATTACTTCAAAAAGGAGGCAAGTTAAATGGCTGTTTATAATAACGGTTATCCTATCAATTATCCTCAATTTTATCCTAATCAACAACAGCAAATGCAACAACAAATGTATAACCCACAGATGCAGGCACCTCAGCAAACACAACAGATTCAGAATGGTGGGTTTATAGCAGTTGCAAATGAAGATATAGCAAGAAATTATCCTGTTGCTCCGGGTAACAGTGTAACATTCAAGTGTGAAAATGCTCCATACATCTATACGAAAACAATGGGATTTTCACAGCTTGATACACCTATATTTGAAAAATACAAATTAGTTCGTGAAGAAGATGTAAAACCCGTTATACCAGAGAAACAAACTCCCGAATTTAACATAAATGAATTTGAAGAAATTAAATCCCAAGTACAGAAAATGATGACAGACATGGAAAATTCAAAAACACAATCAGAGGAAAATTTCAATCAGTTGTGGAGTGAATTGAATAATGTTAAGAAGCGTTTTAAGGGAACAAATAAGAAGGAAGAAGATGGAGGAAATTGACATGGCAGGTAATATAAATGACTTAATGAACATGTACCAACAGTTGAAACAGAATCCAATGCAACTGTTATCAAGACGATTTAACATTCCTCAGAACATAGACATGTCAAACCCATCAAATATCATACAACATTTACTTAATACAGGACAGGTGACACAGAATCAAGTTAATCAGTTAATGGGGATGCAGAATAACCCAATGATTCAACAGTTAATTGGTAGATATTAAAGTCAGTGTGCAGGACTTTGATATATACGGACTATTCATCAAGTGAGAATAGTTCCTAACCTAAAAAAGTTATAGGAGGTAAAAGAAATGGCTTTAGGTGAAAATGGTGGTGGAAGTGGATTTGTAACTACGATGCCCGTTATGCCGTCTTACGGAGGCGGTGGAGGATTTGGTAACGGAGGCTTCGGTGGTGATTGGGGCTGGATTATACTTCTTCTCCTTCTTGCTGGCGGAGGCTGGGGAAATGGCGGAGGCTTTGGTGGCTTCGGCGGTGGATATGAATTTCCTTGGTTGATGAACGGACAGCAGGGAATCAATAACAATGTATCAGACGGATTCAGAGATGCACAGCTTCATGACAGTGTAACATCTGTAAGGGATGGTATTTCAGCACTTTCAACACAGGTATGTGATGGTTTTGGAAATGTTCAGACAAGCCTTTGCAACGGTTTTAATGGTGTAAATATGTCTGTAAACAACGCACAGAACGCACTTGCACAACAGCTTTACACAAATCAGTTAGCCGACCTTGAGAGAAGTTTCAATGCACAGACAGCTACAACACAGGGCATGAATACAATCGGTATGAGCTTACAGAACTGTTGCTGTGAGAACCGTGAAAACATAGCTGACCTGAAATACACTGTTGCAACTGAAAACTGTGCGGACAGAGCGGCTCTTTCAGAAGGTGTAAGAGATATAATCGCAAGTCAGACAGCATCCACTCAGAAAATCCTCGACCAACTTTGTGCTGATAAGATTGATGCAAAGAATGAAAAAATTCTTGAACTTCAAAATCAGCTCAACATGGCAACTCTTAGAGAATCACAGATTGCACAGAACGCATTTATCCAGCAGGGATTTGCAAACGAGGTTGACCAACTTTATAACAGGCTTAATAACTGCCCTGTACCTACAACTCCGGTATATGGTAGAACTCCTATTTTCACATGCAATCAGAATCAGAACTGTGGATGTGGTTGTGGTAACAACTTCTAAGGGGGTGAGATTATGGCGGCAGAATATTTAGCTAACGCGTTGCAAGTCGTGAATAACAACGCCCCTATAATTTTTACAGCTTCTATCCCTTGTAGAAAAGGCTATATTTATCACGAAGATGAAACAGGGATTTTTGTTCTGCGAGGAATCACAAATCAGTGCTTTGCAACTTATCAAGTCACATTCAATGGAAACATTGCCGTTCCGACAGGTGGTACGATTCCCGATGGCGGAATTGCAATTGCTATAACTGTTAATGGAGAACCAAGATTAACAAGCAGAGCTATATTTGTTCCTGCGGCAGTTGGTGACAACTTTGGAAACGTGACAAGTACAGCTATAATCAAAGTACCTAGAGGATGTTGCTTTAGTGTTGCGGTTGACGCGGTTCCGGCATCATCTGACCCGACAGTAACACCTGCACCACAAATAGCAGTTCAGAATGCAAACTTGGTTATCAATCGCATAGCATAGAAAGGAGGATATCTATGGGACACAAATTACAAATGTATGAGAACCTCCGTGATATGCTTGAACGTGAGGTAAGTACGATTGAACATAAGCAGGATATAAACGAACAGTCACTTGATAATCTCTATAAGCTCACTGCCGCATTGAAAGTTGTTGACAAGTGCATTGATAGAGAAATGATGGAACAAGGGCAGATGCAAGGTGGCAATAGCTATATCGGAAATCGTAACGTATATAGCAGAGATGGTGGCATGTCTAATCAAGGCTCAAATCAAAGCGGTAATATGTCAGGACAGGGTATGTCAAATGAAGGCGCAATGTCTCAACAGGGAATGAGTAATACTTATCCTATGAGAATGCCAATGCCTATGCCAATGTATTATCGTGATGCACCGATGATGACAGCCGGAACAAGTAGCGAAGGCGGTATGTCAAACGAATACAGCCGTAACATGTCGAATGAAGGCGGTATGTCAGGTGAATACAGTCGTGGCAACAGCTATGCAAGACGTGGCAGAGATGGCGACGGTGATGGAAGATACAGTGAAGGTGGGCAGTCTTACGGATACAGTAGGGACGCATCAAGAAAGAAAATGGTTCAGAAATTGGAAACTCTGATGGATGATACCATGAGCGAGAATGAAAGAACTGCAATACAGGACTGCATCAACAGAATCAAATAATGTTAGGTGGGATAAGTTTCACAGCTTATCCCACTTTTTGAGGTAACTATGAATATTGAGGAAATACAGAATGAAATTAAGACCCTGGAGAACGACGCTACAACGTTCTCTAACGTGTCAAAATTAGCAAGCTTATATATTGTCAATGAACGTTTACAAAACGCTTTTACAGAGGCGGTAGACGCTCCAGACCGTGAATTAAATGACATACTTCCAGCATATCGAAAATATGTAGAAGTCAAAAGAGAATTTCAGTTAAAAAATACCGACAAAACAGCACTAATTGATAGTATACAATTAGTTTGTAAAGAATTACAGGAATTTATATCAACTCTATATAACAATACAGAATGTGAAGAATGTAGGAACTTAATACAGAACATGATAAAAAGCCTTGATTTATAAGGCTTTTTATTTTTACCAATTTTTTCAAACTAATACTTTACAAATACAATAAATGTATAGTATAATGTTTTTGACGGATAAACTCGCAAAAATCAAAAGGGAGACAAAATATGAAAAAATACAAGAACTCACCTAAAAAAGGATTCACTTACATGGGTTTCCATTATACTTTAGACCCCACACGTAAATATTATCGCTGTGATGCCGCACCTTGTTTACTTTTTTATGTAGCAACTGTCAAGCATTATTATAAGCAGGGACATGAAATTATATGGGATGAGGAGGATTAAAATGAAGGGATTTAACAAATTAAATTTCAAAACCTTCGTGGCAGGACGTTCATTCGTAACTTATGAAAAAGATAATAAATATTATATCAGGGCAGTAACACCGGATAACAAAATTCCACTAACTGAAATAACTAAACCTGAATTTAACGGATACTTTTATACCTCGGAAACTAAAAAGGAGAACTGATATGGCAAACGTACAGATAAACATAAACAAGGCAAATAAGATAAACAGTGAATACTCACTGTTTATCACTTTTTCTTATAATCAGGAAATCGTGGACGTTATGCGTTCATTTCCTCAGAAGTTTTATCACGCAGGGGATAAGGCGTGGGAACTTCCTTTTAACAAGCTGGGAACAGTTGTTGAAAAGCTGGAAAACCATGAAATTGAAATCACTGGACAGTATGTTCAGATTGAAAAAGAAAAAGTGGTTGTACCCAAAGATTTTACTTTCAAAACCAAACCTTTTAATCACCAAACCGAAGGTTTTGAGTTTGGATTGAAGTACGACAAGTGGCTTTTAGCTGACGAGCAGGGACTTGGTAAAACAAAGCAGGTTATTGATATAGCAGTTGCTAAGAAACTTGCAAAGGGATATAAGCATTGCCTTATCATTTGCGGAGTGAACGGACTTAAATGGAACTGGAGACAGGAAGTAGGTGTTCACAGTAACGAAACTTGCCGTATACTGGGACAGAAACTTAAAAACCATAAAATTACAATAGGCAGTAATACAGATAAGTTGAATGACTTACAGAACATTGAAAACATTAAGGATTATTTCCTTATAACAAACATTGAAACTCTTCGCAGTGAAGATATTGCCAAGAAAATGCAGGAACTTTGCAATACTGGGGAAATAGGAATGATAGCTTTTGATGAATGCCACAAAGCAAAGAATCCTACTTCTCAGCAAGGTAAGGCAATTCTTAAAATCCATGCACAAACCCAGATAGCAATGACGGGAACACCACTTATGAACAATCCAATGGATTTGTACATCATTCTTAAATGGCTTGGATATGAAAACCACAGTTTCTATGCATTCAAGAACCACTATTGCGTGATGGGTGGATACGGTAATTATCAGATAGTAGGATATAAAAACCTTGACCAATTGCAGGAGGCAGTAAATGACATAATGTTGAGAAGATTAAAGAAAGATGTTTTAGACCTTCCGGAAAAGACTTATGTTGATGAATATGTTGAAATGACTTCAAAGCAGGCAAAAATATACAAAGAGATTACGGCTGAAATTAGAGAGAACATTGATAATATCAAAATGGCAAATAATCCACTTGCTGAACTTATTCGTATGAGGCAGGCTACTGGTTATACTGGCATACTTTCAAGTACAATCAAAGAATCTGCTAAATTGGACAGAATGGAAGAACTTGTTGAGGAAGCTGTTGAAAATGGAAAGAAAGTTGTTATTTTCTCAAACTGGACACAGATTACAGATGAAGTATATGCAAGACTTCATTCTAAATATCATCCGGCAATTATCACAGGAGAAACACCTGACGATACAAGACAAGATGAAGTATATCATTTTCAGAATGACGATAATTGTAAAGTAATAATCGGCAGTACGGGCGCGATGGGTACTGGTCTCACGCTTACAGCAGGAACAGTTGAGATATTTATGGATGAACCGTGGAACAAAGCAAATAAAGTTCAGGCAGAGGACAGGTGTCATAGAGTAGGAACATCTGAGAATGTTACAATATATACCTTGATGTGCAAAGATACCATTGATGAAAAGGTACATATGCTCGTTGAACAAAAAGGAGAACTTGCTGATATGCTAATAGACGGAAAACTAAATATGAGTAAGTCTGATATGTTAGATTTTCTGTTAAGCTGATGTTGTTATTTACAAGAAATGTATATTATAATATTATAGTATACATTAGTAAGGAGTGAGAATGCGTGGAGGTTAGAAATGAGCAAGAGATTAATGAAAATAGAGGAAGTTGCAATACTGATTGGAAGTTCTGTACAGACAATTAACATGTGGTACAGATTTAAGAGACTTGACCCGGAAAACGAATATGCCAAGATGCTTCCGAATTATATTCAAGACGGAGGTCCAAGAAGTACAAGGTACTGGGATGAAGATGGACTTTATAAATTAATAGCATTTAAGCAGGCAATTCCAGTAGGTAGAAATGGTGTATTGGGTAAAATAACACAGAAGTATGTTAAAAAGGAGAAACAGACAACATGACAACACTTGATGAATTAATTTTGGAGTACGGCAATAACAAGGACTTAATGGATAAGACAAAGAAGATTTGTGATGCAGATAATACGGCTATTAAAGAGCTTATGCGGGAAGACGGACTGGAAAAATATACTTCCGGTCCTTATACTGTATCGTACGGAATAACAGAAAAAGAAGTTATAGACGAGGATTCTATGCTGGAATACTTAAAGAAGCATCTGGAGGACGGTAACGACATTATAAAGACAAAAGAATACATTGATGCGGATGCATTGGAAAATGCTATTTATCAGAAACAACTTCCTGAGGATGTTGTAGCAGGACTTTCCCAGTTCAGCACTATTAAGGAAACGGAAGTGTTAAGATTAAAGAAAGCGAGAGAAAAATAATGAGTAAGGCAAAAACAACTGAAATACAAGCTAGCAGTCGCGCATCTGTTAAATGTGGGGACAGTTTTTATACGGTAGAATACATGGAGAAGCGTAGTATTGCTGAGGACTGCACAAAAGAGGAGCTTGAATTGGAAAGGCAGGCTCTTTGGGATACTGTAAACAGTGAATGTGACAATCAAGTTGTCGACATTCTTAAAACTTATAAAATTAAATAAAAAAGCACTTTACAAAATACATAATGTATAGTATAATAATTTTTGTTGTGAGGTACACTCCTACTTCATACCGCAGTTTACATGTTGGGTTGTAAACTTTGTACATTACAATTTCTTGTTAAAACAAGTGACTAGCACTAAAACTGTCCGGAGTGCTAAGGGGTTATCACTTGCAACAGTTTTAGTGCTAGTCATAAAAAAGACTTCCACGATTTTAGAGGACCGGACAGCCTCTTCTTTCGTGGAAGTCTTTTTTATTTTAAGTTAAAGAAAGGATTCTAAATTAATGATAGTAAATGTTTTAGGAGTTAACCAGCCAAAACTTTTAGCTTTTAATGATTATTGTGGATATGATTTAACATTGAATGATTTAGCTTTTTTACAGTTTATTCAGAAGGCATCTTTGTTTGAAGATACTTTAGAGCATGACGGGGCAATTTATACTCGTATAAGATTAGACACAGTTCAAAAAGCACTTCCTATATTGAAAATTGAAACGCAGGAACAGCTAGTAAACTACATCAATAATTTATCAGAAGCTGAAGTTGTTGATGGAATTGTATCTGAAGAAAACAAGGATTTATATCTTTGTGTGAATGAAGTTGGTGAAAAAATATTAAATTAATTAACTGGGGGTATTGAGATATGCAGTCCATGTTTTTATCGTTCGATATGAATTTACTTTGTCAATATAAGCAGATTGTTGATGATAAAGTGCTGACAATAAATGTGAATGATGCTGTTTTATTGGATTATATTGTGAGGGCATTTCCATCAAAGACATTACAACACATTAAGGAAGATGGAATATCTTATGTGTGGTTACAGCATGACCACATTATTGAAGATTTGCCTATTCTCAATATCGCTAAACCCAGACTTAAACAGATGTTATCAAAGTTAAAAGATTTAGGACTTATTATAACTAAAAATTATGCCAATAAAAAGGCAAAAGGTAGCAGGGCATATTATGCAATTACTAAGAAATGTGTGGATTTAATCTACAATGAGAAATTAAAAGAATTTTACATGAACGAAGTTTCCAAGTATAAAGATTTTAACGTGAAAGACAGTGCAAGTGAAAAATCTTATACGTCTAATAGCATATTAACTAATAATAGCATATTAGATAATTCTAAAGAATTATATAAGAATATAGGGAAAGATTGTACTCAATTAAATAATAACACATTTTTAGGAAGTAATAAAAAGTCCAAAAAGTTATCAAGATTCGATAAGATTGAAACTTTAATTCTTAATTTTACGGGCAATGAAAAATTACGAACATACATTAGATTGTATTTCAGTAATTGTACAGAAATACAAAGAAACAGTGGAAAAGATTTTTATGAGGGAATGGCAAAAGGTGCTTTAACACGTTTATCTGAATTATCCTCGGATGTTAATACTCAAATTAAGATAGTTGCACAGTCTGTTGAATTAGGATATAAAGGTTTGTACATGCCGAAAGATGAAAATAGAAAATACAATAATTCACGAACTTATAAAAAATCAAATCCAGCAAAAACCGATTGTGGTTTAGCCGTAAAAGAAACAACTGAAAATATTAAAAGAAATCAAAAGTTTTGGAAGGAGTTAGAAGAAAGTGGACAGTCTTCAGTCTTTTAATAAAAATTGCTGGTATTTAAATTCAGATTCCTGCAAACATGAATGTGGGAATTGTGTTAAATTCAAAATAATGAAAATTGCCATGCAGGATAGCGGAGTTCCAGAGAGTTTACATCATCCAATTCCCCTTAAACCTTCTCCCTGCGACATAGATAAGTTTAAAAGGTTGGCAGAAATTAAAAATAACATGGATGATTTTGTGTGTAAAGGTAAAAACCTTTATCTTTGTAGTGTTAATACGGGGAACGGTAAAACCAGTTGGGCAATAAAGCTAATGTACAAATATTTCAGTCTTACATGGGAAGATGGTATAGCAGTAAGGGCATTATTTATTAACACTGTGGAACTTTTGTTAAAATTAAAAGATTTTAATAATCCAATATCAGCACAGTACCGAGAGTTAATAATTAATGTACCACTTGTCATATGGGATGATATTGCTATCACAGGCATTTCAAGTTGGGATTATATGCAGTTATATGTATTATTGAATGAGCGAAGTATGAGGGGGCTTGCCAATATTTATACCAGTAATTGTACAACCTTAGAACAACTTGAGAATTTTGTAGGTAATAAAATTGCTAGTAGAATATGGACAAGAGATACAGAAATAATTGAATTGGAGGGTGAGGATAGAAGATGATACAGTTACAGTGTATATCTAAAATCCTGAATACAGCTAACATGTCCCTAATTACTGGGAATGATTTAGGTGTGGAGTATTTTACAGGGTATGAAGAAGAATATAATTTTTTAGTTAATCATTTTAATTACTACGGTAATGTTCCGGATGTAGCAACATTTTTGGATAAGTTCCCGGAGTTTGAAGTTGTTGACTGCACAGAATCTGACCAATATCTTTTAGATACGATAAGGGAAGAATATTTATATACGCAGTGTGTTCCACTTATAAAGAAAAGTGCGGATTTATTGCAGAGTGACAGTAATGAGGCAGTTAATTTCTTAATGTCCCAAGTACGCACTTTACAAGTTACTAACGGTCCAAAATTTACAGACATTACAAGTAAACAGGAATTGGAAAAACGTGAAGCTGAGTATATTAAGCGTAGGGATAACCCACAAGACTGGTTTTTTACAACTGGATTCCCCGAACTTGATGAAATAATAAAAGGTATTCAGCGTTTTGAAGAGTTTATTGTTATTGTGGCTAGAACAAATCAAGGTAAGTCATGGATACTTGAAAAGATAGCCGCTCATATATGGCAGATAGGTTTTAATGTGGGATATATCTCTCCGGAGATGGGAGCATTAAGTATAGGTTATAGATTTGACTCCCTTGTTAGTCATATTAGTAATCGAAAGCTGATGTGGGGTAGTAAGGATTTAGATTTAGATGATTTCCATACACATTCAGATAAAATTCAGTCACAAAATAATAAGTTTCTCACAGCTATACCAAAGGATTTTAATGGCCATATAACAGTATCTAAATTACGGGCATTTGTGCAACAAAATGATTTGCATGCATTGTTTGTTGATGGTATCACATATCTTGCAGATGAACGTTTTAGACGTGGGGACAGTGTGACTCAGTCATTGACACACATATCTGAAGATTTAATGGCTTTATCTGTAGAACTGCGTATTCCAGTCATTGTAGTTGTGCAGGCAAATCGAGCCGCCACGACAAATGACAGTTGTCCGGAACTGGAAACGATACGTGATAGTGATGGTATTGGATATAATGCCACTAAAATCATTTCACTGTTTCAGGATATTAAAAACCATGTGTTAAAACTGGGGATTAAAAAGCAACGTACCGGACCAGTTGGAGCAGTTTTAGTTTATGACTGGGATATTGATACGGGTACATTCACGTATGTTTCAAATGGAGATGATAATGTTAGCAGTGAACGTGTACACGTTAAAACGGTAGGTAACCACAAGAAGAAAAAGAAGGAACAGACCGAGGAGGACATGTTTTAATGTACCTTAATAATGTTCAGTTCAATACGGATACTGAGAATATCCTTTTAGAACTGAAATCCCAACTTAATGTAAATGGTATTTTCTTACTGGAAAAAATTAAGGATAGCGGAAATGATATAATGGTTACATGTCCATACCATGCAGGGGGGCAGGAACGTAGACCGTCCGCAGGAATAAGAAAGAGTGACGGACAGTTTCATTGTCTTGCATGTGGGGAAACACATTCGCTATATGAAGTTATTTCATATTGTTTTGGGCATACCGACGATATATTAGGTAAGTTTGGATGGAACTGGCTACTTAAAAACTTTGCAACTGTAAGAATTGAGGAGAGAAAACCAATTGATTTACATTGTGAACGTAAACGAAATAATCGGAGCAATAATAAGTCTGATAGTATTTCTGATATACATTTTGTGGACGAGGAGACATTAGATAGTTATAGGTATTATCATCCATATTGGAAAAAGAGAGGAATAACTGATGAACGTATCATTGAATTATTTGATTTAGGATATGACAAAGCGACCAACTGCATCACTTTCCCAGTACGGGATGTCAATGGTAGATGTCTGTTCGTTGCACGAAGGTCTACTAAAACTAAATATTTCAATTACCCAAAAGACGTTGAAAAACCGTTATATGGATTATACGAATTACAATCAATACAGAATGAAATTATAATTAAACAAGAAATAATAGTATGCGAAAGCATGTTAGATGCACTTTCATTTTGGCAAGTAGGGAAGTATGCTGTAGCTTTGAATGGTACGGGAACAGAATTACAGTATAAACAGTTAAGGCAGTTACCATGCAGAAAGATGATACTTGCAACTGATATGGATAGTGCAGGCATGAAAGCGCGGGAGAAACTAAGAACACAACTTACTAATAAAATAGTCACAGAATATATCTTTCCGGACGGGATAAAAGATGTTAATCAGTGTCTTTGCGACCTGGGGAGTGACACTTTGAAAAATCTTAAAGAAATCTTTTAATTTGTGCTTGCAATTTATATAAACATTTAGTATAATGTTTTCAAGCAACAAAACTGTATAAGACCTAAATCCAAGGAGGCAGGCGAGTAAATGGACGACAGTTTTGTTACTGACAAACAATAACACACAAAACTCAAAACACTCATAAAAGGAGGAATTATTTATGAAGTACATGAACAGAAAGACAAACCAGGTTGCAACAGTTGTAGAGCGGGACGACAAGTTCAAGACAATGACATTCCAGTTTGAGGATGGTACAACTAAGGCTTATACATTTTCAACTATTAAGAGATACTGGAAGGAAGTTAAGGAAGATGCCCCTGCACAGGTGAACACACCAGTTGAAGCTGAACAGACAGATGCGCCAGTTGAAGCTGAACAGCCATTCGAAAACACACCGATTTTTGGTGATGGGGCATTTGATAATATAACTGTACAGCAGGTTGAGGAAGTTAAACCTGAAAAGCCTGCAAAGGCAACTAAGGTTAGAAAGGCACGTGAAATGGATGCAGGGATTAACCAGTTAATAACAGATATCCTCAACATGACCGAGGAAATTGGAGGTACTGTATACGAAGCTAACAACATTAAGATGCGGGCACTTAAAATTGATGGACACATGTTCGCTCGTATCACCTACGGCAATACTTATGTTAATATCCACACACGTTCAAAGGCAGTTGGGGAGTTGGAAGTTACACCAACAGCACAGGTGAACCACATGTTTGACTGGGTATTCAAGTTTGCAGGGGATGCCGATAGAGATAAAATCAAGGAGATTTTAGTTGCATCACGCGACTATCAAATCAATAAAAAAACTAAGAAACAGGAGGAAAAGTAAAGATGGCAAGGTTTAGAGTAGATGAAAAAAGGGTTGATTCAAGTGGATAATTACAAACTATATGTACATATCACACCTAATAATAAAAAATACTTTGGTATCACATCACAAAAAGAGGTAGATTCACGTTGGGACAACGGTAATGGCTATAAGCATCAAATTTTATTCTTTAGAGCTATTCAAAAATATGGATGGGATAATATACGGCATCTTGTTTTAGTAGAAAATTTATCAAAGAATTGGGTCTGTAAACTAGAACAGCATTTTATATGGAAGTATCAAGCTAATAATCCTAAGTTCGGTTACAACATGACTATTGGTGGTGAAGGAGTTAACGGTTATCATCTAACTCCAACGCAGATTGAAACTAGACGTAGAAATTCAACAGGAAGACATCATACCGAAGATACTAAACGTAAATTATCTGAAATTGCTAAAAATAGACACTACACAGATGAACAAAAGAGAATAATATCTCAAAAATTATCAAAAGCACATAAAGGTAAACCAGCTAACAATAAAGGTAAAAAGATGTCTAAAGAGTTTTGTCAACAAGTGTCCAAACGTATGAAAGGAACAGCACATCATACACAATCACATAGTGATGAGACCAAAAGAAAAATAAGTGAACATTCTAAAGGTAAGATTGTATCACAAGACACACGAGAAAAGTTAAGACAACGAGCGTTAGACCAGTGGAAACGTGTAAGAGAACAAAAACAACAAGAGAGTGAGGTAATATAATATGAGGTTTGGTGCTAAGGAAGCTGAAAATTATGGTGGTAACGGAGGGGGAGGATTCTTCTCCCTCCAAAATGATGGTGATACCGCCCAGGTTCGTTTTCTTTATAATAGTGTTGAGGATGTGGAAGGGATGTCCGTACACCAAATTGAATTAAACGGAAAGAAACGCTGGATTAATTGTTTGCGGGAGTATAACGAACCAAAAGATAAATGTCCGTTGTGTGCGGATAATTCACCCGTATTTGCAAAGCTTTTTGTTCCCGTATATGACATCGATGCGGATACCGTTAAGATTTGGGAACGTGGTAAAAAGTTCTTTGCTAAGATGTCCAGTCTTGGGGCACATTACCCGGACATTGTTCACCACATTTTCGAGATTGAAAGACACGGTAAGAAGGGCAGTACCGACACAACATACGAAATTTATGAAATGGGTAAGGATGATACCACTTTAGAGGATTTACCGGAATGTCCAGCTATCCTTGGTGGGCTTGTACTTGATAAGAGCCCCGAGGAAATTGAAATTTTCCTTGGTAGTGGGGAGTTTCCTTCAACTGGAAATGATAGTGAGGAGAGACCAACAAGACGTTCTAATGATTCTAATCGTAGACGTACTCCCTCGGGTAATACCCGTAGACGTGTACCCGTAAATGAAGATGAAGATGAAGAGGAGACTTTCTAAATGCCACTTTTTCAAGTTCCAAAACGTGCGACAAAGGTGCAGGACTTAAAACTGGCAAAAAAATCAAATACTAAACAAAAATCAGTTCCCACTGTAAAAGGTGGGAACGATTTATTGTCCCGGATTGCACAAATAAAGTCTAATGTTACCAACAGTCTTGGACACCTTCAAGACAAATACATCATAATTATTGATGAAATTGTACTCCATGAGTACATTGATAAGTGTATAGAAAATAAGTATATCAGCATTGATACAGAAACTGATGGTCTTGACCCATTACAGAATAATCTTGCAGGAATCTGTATTTACACACGGGGGCAAAAAGCGGCTTATATCCCAGTGGGGCACATTTCATACATTACAAATGAAAAAGCCCAAAATCAGCTTGGTATGGACGTGGTACAGTGTGAATTTGAGCGACTGTTAGCTTCACATGTGTATATAGATATGTTTAATGGCAAGTTTGATATCCGGGTATTGAGGGCAAACGGAATAAAAGATATATATTGCACATGGGATGGATATTTGGCAAGTAGGATTCTCAATGAAAATGAAGAACATAAGAACTTAAAACAGCTTCACAATAAATATGTTCTTAAAGGGCAGGGGGATGCTTTTCGTTTTGATGATTTATTCAAAGGAATCCCGTTTACAATGATTCCACCTAATGTTGGATATTTGTATGCGGCACATGACCCAGAGATAACAACAGAATTATGTGATTATCAGCGTCAATATTTAAGAGAAGATAGTCCAAGAGAGGATATCAGAAATATGTATTGGGTATTCAAGAATATTGAAATGCCTTGTGTATCCGTTGTTGCTGACATGGAAGATAACGGTATAGCTTTTGACATGAAGTACCAACAGAAGTTATCCGTTAAATATAATCAATTATTGCAGGAAAAACTTGATGAATTTCATACTAAATTATTGGATTATGACAAGGAAATACAAGACTATAGAGTTAAATTGGGAACTGATTGTAAACTGTCCGACCCAATAAACATATCAAGTCCAGTACAGCTTGCAATATTATTCTACGATGTTTTAGGGTATGAATCTGTAGATAAAAAAAGTCCACGGGGAACGGGAGTTGAAATATTGCAAAAGTGGGATACAGACCTTTGCAAGTGTATTTTGCAGTATAGGGAAGTATCTAAACTAATTACCACCTATATTGATAAACTTCCTGAATGTGTTAATCCAAAAGATGGAAGAATACATTGTAGTTTCAATCAATATGGTGCAGATACGGGAAGATTCTCTAGTAGTGACCCAAACCTACAGAATATACCTTCCAAGAATCATGATATCCGTAAAATGTTCGTTGCTTCACCCGGATACGTGTTAATGTCCTCGGATTATAGTCAGCAGGAACCAAAAGTCATGACTCAAATGTGTGGGGACGAAAAAATGCTTGATGCTTACCGTCACAATAAAGATTTATATGCACAAATTGCCTCTATTGCATTTAATACAACTTACCGAGAATGCTTGGAATTTCAAACAGACGAAAACGGTAATTATATTTTGGACGAAGCTGGGGAGAGAATTACTTATCCGGAAGGAAAAAAGCGTAGAAGTTCCGCTAAGTCCATATTACTTGGTATACTCTATGGGCGTGGTATAAATTCAATTGCGGAACAGTTGCATACAACAAAACAAAAGGCGGAAAAAATACAGCAAAATGTATTTAAGGGATTCCCAGCTATTCCAAAATTTGAAAATGATAGCAAACAGATGGCATATGATTTAGGTTATGTGACAACATTGTGGGGAAGAAAAAGAAGATTACCAGACTTACAACTGGATGAATTTGAATTTTCTTGGTTAAATGGAACTCCCGTTCAGCAGGATTTACTTGATTTTGATAATGACGAAGAATTAAGTGAAGAAGTACCTGAAGACAGAATAGATTATTATCTTTCAAAACTGGAAGGATGTTGGGGTAACCAAAAAAGAAAGATATTTGAGCAGGCAAAAAACGAAGGTATTCTTATTAAGGATAACGGAGCTAAGATTGCAGATGCTGAAAGACAAGTCGTAAATTCACGTATTCAAGGTAGCGCGGCGGACATGAGCAAACTGGCAATGATTTTAGTTGGTAACGACAAAAGATTAAAAGAACTTGGATTTAGATTGTTAATTCCAGTACACGATGAATTGATAGCTGAATGCCCTAAGGAAAATGCCAAGGAAGTAGCTGAAAGATTTGCCCAGTTGATGAGTGAGGCGGCAAAATCAAAATTAACGGTACCCATTTCATGTGACGTTGAAATTACAGAAAGATGGTATGGGGAGAGAGTAATAGTATGAACATATTTTTAGCAGGAATGGGGAATATGAACGGAAAATTAAATGTGTATCTTGCAGGTGATTATCTTTTCCCTTATGAGGGTTCGACAACAGATGTATATTTAATGGGATATTATCGTCTGTTAAGTTACGATTATCAAAAGAAGTTGGTGGATAAGATTATAGAACGCAAGGAAAAGTTAAGATTGTTTTTGGCAGGCGCAGATAAATTTGGTGATGAAGAAAGGAAAAAAGCATTGGATTTATATTTAGCGGGCATGTACTGGGAAAATAAGGAAACATTGGAGCAAGTAGTTCCTTCAAATGCCTTATTCAGTTATGAGAATTTACAGATACGGGAACCTAAAGGGCTAGATATATATCATATGTTTGGGGCAAAACTGTTTATTGATTCAGGTGCATACTCCATGTGGACAAGAGGTGTTTCAATTGATGTTGATGCCTATATTAAATGGTTGAATGATAGGGCGGATTATCTTGATTTGTTTGGACAAGTAGATGCTATTCCGGGTACTAAGGAAGGCGGGGCTACTTACCAAGAAGTTAAGGAAGCCGCACAGAAAACTTGGGATAACTATTTGTACATGCGGGCACGATTAAAGAAACCAGAAGGATTGTTATATACATTCCACGTTGGAGAACCAAAAGAATTTTTAGCGCAGGCTCTTGAATGGACAGATGAAAACGGAAATCACATACCTTATATTGCTTTAGGTGGAATGGTAGGTAAGACGGCGCAGGTACGCAGAAACTTCCTTCAGATGTGTTATTCTATAATTGAGAAATCTTCAAATCCTAATGTTAAAGTTCATGCGTTTGGCATGACTTCAAGGGACTTATTGACGGAGTTTCCAATCACAAGTGCGGATTCTACAAGCTGGATTATGGTAGCCGCCAATGGTGGTATAATGACAGATTTAGGGACAGTTGCTATCAGTGCAAACCGTGTTAATGAAATGAATCATTATTCACATCTTCCCAAAGATGCTTTACAACAGTTTGAAAAGCAGGTAGGGGAGTTTGGATTTACACTGGATGAAATGTCTACCGATAGAAATAAGCGCATTATACACAACGCGCGTTATATGAAGGACAGAATTTCAAAAATTCAGTATAAGCCAAGTGGTAAAAAGAGGTTATTTTGAAATCTTTAGTCAAAAATAATGTGGGGAAAATTACAGGTGAAGAAAATGTTCTTAAAAGTCCAGTTTTTAATGAGGCTTTTGATACAGTTCTTCATCTGTATCAACCTAAAAAGAAATTTGCCGTATGTTCTTTATGTAGTCAAACAAAACCATTTTCTTCAAGTATTAAATGGCGAGGCATAATTAAAATATTTGCAGGAATTGCGGATTTAATAATCGTTTCAAGTGCGGGTATAATCCCATTGGAATACGAGAATTATTATCCTTTTAATAGTTATGACTCACACAGTGGACACGAAGGGAGTGTGGAACTGTCGGAGTTTTCTAAGAATCTGTTTTATCGACGGTTAAATAAGTTTTTTCAGACTTTTCACTGGGATAAAGTTGTGTTTCTTCTGGACCCGTATGAAGGTGCGTCTTGTGTTGTAGAGGAACTTAATAAACCTAATATCCAGCATTTTCCATCGTTTGCCGTGTGGGATTCCATAAATGAAAGTGATTTTTGTGGGTACAGCCTGCGTTTCTGTAAAGTATTAAATAAGCGTTGTTTACAGGAAGTAGAACAGTTTTTTGGTATTTCTTTGCAATATTTGCAGGATTATGGTATTACACGGACATTGTCTCTATTTGAAGTTATGCAGGATATATTTGAGAAATTAGATAGTAATACGGGATATACAAAAAAGCAATTAATTGAAATTATAAATTCGTATAATGGTGGATATAATAAGTCCTATATTTATAAGGTAATTGAAGGAAATTGTGTTGGCACTAAGGATTATAAATTTTATATTAAGAATAATCAGTATTTTGTAAAAGTGGGAAAGTTGTATTATAAGAATACACCGAATTTAAAAGTTAAAAAAGCTTTATTTTAATTGGTTTTGTGGACTTTTTATATAATATGTAGTATAATGTTTTGTATATTTTGGAAAGGAGATAACCCTATGAAAAAAGCACTTGTATTAAGTAGTGGCGGAGTAGATTCAACAACTTGTATATCTATTGCCGTTAAGGAATTAGGAAGTGAGAATGTAACAACAGTGTCCGTATATTACGGACAGAAGCATTCAAAGGAACTTCAGTGTGCGGACAAAATTGCTAATTATTACAATGTAGACCATCGTATTATTGATTTGTCTGAAACTGGGATAATGAAGGATAGCAATTGTCCATTACTTGTGGGCAGTACAGAGGCGATACGTCATGAATCTTACGCTGAACAGATTGAACATGATGGAGAAGGAATGGTTCGTACTTATGTACCATTTAGAAACGGACTTCTTTTGGCATCTGTTGCGGCATTGGCGATGGCAAAATATCCGGAGGATGAAGTTGATATTTATCTTGGAGCACATGCAGATGATGCGGCGGGAAATGCGTACGCTGATTGTTCACAGGAGTTTACGGATACTATTGGCAAGGCAATTGAAATTGGTACTTATGGAAAAGTTCATTTGAAAGCCCCTCTTGTAAATCTTAATAAAGCAGGAGTTGTAAAATTGGGACTTGAACTGGGAACTCCATATGAATTAACTTGGTCTTGTTATGAGGGCGGAGATAAGCCTTGTGGTACTTGTGGTACTTGTATTGATAGGGCGGCGGCTTTTGCTGCAAATGGTGTTGCTGACCCTGCTTTGGAGGAAAATAAATGAAAGAATATGTAACTTGGGACAATGTAGATGAATTTGTAAACGGTGTTGTCAAAGAGTGTCAAGGTGAAAACATCACTGGGGTATATGGACTTCCTAGAGGTGGACTTGTTTTTGCAGTTATGATTTCACATAGGTTGCATGTTCCCATGTTAAATTCACCGTGTGAGGGATGTTTAATTGTTGATGATATATGTGATTCCGGTGAATCCCTTTTGCACTATGTACAGAACAGTTCAGCGTTTGACAAACCTTTATACCGTATTGCAACTATGTATTACAAGGAAAATAAGCTGGGAGTTGAACCGGATATGTGGGCACTTAAAAAAGAGGATAAATGGATTGTATTTCCTTGGGAAGAGCAGGAGGAGAAATAATGTATTACGTATCAAAAAGAATGGAGATATCCGCATCTCATCATTTAGATTTACCTTATGAATCAAAATGCAGAAACTTACATGGTCATAATTATCTTGTGACTGTGTATTGTAGAAGTGCGAAACTCACAAATTATGGAATGGTAATTGATTTTACACATATTAAGAAAGGCATCCAGGATTTACTTGACCATAAAAATCTGAATGATATACTCCCGTCCTATCTGAATCCAACTGCTGAAAATATGGCAAAGTGGATTTGTGATGAAGTAAATGATTTGATGGACGTTGGAGAATGTTACAAAGTGTCTGTTCAGGAGTCAGAAGGAAATATTGCAGAATGGGTGATAGAGTAATGAAAGTTGTTGAAATATTTGAAAGTATTGACGGTGAAGGAATACGGGCTGGATATCCCGTAACCTTCATTCGTTTATATGGATGTAATTTGAATTGTTCATACTGTGACAGCCGATATGCTTGTGATGACGGTAGCTGGACAGAAAGGTCTATTGACAGTATATGTGAGGAAGTTGAACTGTTTGGGCATAAGTACGTTACTTTAACAGGTGGTGAACCGCTTATACATGATGATGTTAGGTTTCTTATTGATGAATTAAGAAAAAGCTACCAAGTTAATATTGAAACTAACGGTTCAGTTGATGTTGAGCCGTGGAATACAAAAAAGAATGTACTTTTGACTGTTGATTATAAGTGTCCGTCAAGTGGCATGGAGCAGGCTATGGAACTTGATAATTTCAGTAAGCTCCGTAAAACAGATGTTATCAAATTCGTTGTTGGTAGTGAAACTGATTTAGATGCCGCAAAGAAGTTGATTATTGATTATAACTTGCAGGATAAAGTTAATATATTCTTTAGCCCAGTTTTTGGGGAAATTGAACCTAGGGAAATAGTGGAGTATGTATTGAAAAATCATATGGATT
>JAEIGA010000314.1_pt1 | contig 70960 bp, 60 predicted proteins | sample 9270691 | NCBI WGS metagenome assembly JAEIGA01 (sample SAMN17057246, study PRJNA624740) | gut metagenome | biome: biome; isolation source: fecal sample | host: Bos grunniens | place: China: Xizang | collected 2019 | reverse complement strand
TCAGGTTCTAGTGGGGGCAACTTCGTGAAGGTTCAAGTCCTTTTACCCGCACCAAAAAAGGAACACCCAAGGTTTTAGCCTTGGGTGTTTCTTTTTTTTAGATCATGAGGGTAAAAGGGCTTGAAGGGCGAGTGTAAGAAAACACCCCGGTGGGGTGTTTTCCCTCGCCACAGCTCCTGCCCGCAGGCAGGGCAAGTCCTTTTACCCGCACCAAAAAAGTTTTTAAAGCTTTTTTTCTTTTCCCAGAAACATAACGGAGCTGTTTATAAGCTTCTTTCTGAATGCGCGTGGAGACATACCTACGATTTTTCCGAAAATTCGGGAAAAATAGGCAGGATTTTCAAAGCCAAGGCGCTCAGATATTTCGCTTACGGACATTTTTTCTTCGCGAAGCAGGCGCTTGGCTTCGCTGATCTTAAGCTTAAGATGATAGCTTACAATAGTGTCTCCCTTAGCCTTTTTGAAAACGCCGCACAGATGGCTCTTTCCGAAATGAAATTTTTCTGACAGCTCTTCGAGAGTTACCCTATCGTAGACGTGCTTTGATAAATATTTGCATATATCTTCCGCAAGCTTATTTTCGGGAGTACGGTCGGATGTGAATAAAATGCCGGATGTGAGCTTTTTTTCTTCGCTCCGCATCATACGTATGAGAAATTCCTCAAGATATATACGAATAAGCTGCTGACCGCCAATTGGAGCATCCAAAAGCGGAACAAGCGGATACTCCGACACAACAAAGTTTGCGGTACACTCGTCGATAAGTCGTTTTATCAGAGATGTAAGCTCGGATGGAACCTTAGCGTATCTTCGGCGGTAGTAATTCATAGCAGGGGAACGGCAGTCAAAGGTCAGGATAAATACGGTAGCACTGTGAGTCCCGTCACATTCATGCCTGTGAAATTCTCCCGGCTGGTGAAAAACTATTTCCCCCTGGCACAGACGCTGTTTATCACCGCCCGCTGTGAATATTATCTCTCCGCGGTCAACATAAACAAGCTCCCAAAAATCATGGATTTCACCCTCAGTTTTGAAATTGGGCGCAAGATCGTAGCACAGTATGGTGACAAACTGTGAAATATTAAACGTATTTTTCGGTGAGATCCTCGTGAAGTCACGGTGCGGCAGATTTGACATAACATCCTCCGGTGAAAAATGCAGTGGAATATAGTGCAAGTATTGTGTAATATATGATATGGAAAATATACGGAAAATATTGTATAATTAAGATGGTATGTATGAAATGCGACAATATGATTGTATCACATGATCTTTAAAAAATCAAGTAGATTGTACAAAAATGCGAAAATTTTATAGCGTTTCTACAGGCACAAAAAGAATCGTAAAGCAGCTTGTGGTCGGCCAGGTGCATCGCTTGGCGGCGAGCGAGTTATGCTTAAGTAATAAAATTTATGGAGGATACCAAAATGAACAACCCAATCGGCGTGCTTATTACCTACAAAAAGACAACAGACCTGCGTGAAGAATTCAAGAAAGCAATCGACATTGGTCTTTCTTCCTGCCAACTCTGTGTGTGGGACATGGATATATACACAGACGAAAAGTATGCGGCTGAAATTAAAGCAGTTCTTGAAGAAACAAAATTTAACGTAACCGCACTTTGGGCAGGCTGGGGCGGACCTAAGGAATGGAACTTTACATGCGGTCCCGCGACTATCGGACTTGTGCCGGAATCCTACCGATACGACCGTATGAAGGACCTTATAAACGCTTCTGATTTTGCAGAAAAAGTGGGAATTTCCAAGATAGTCTCTCATGCCGGTTTTATCCCCGAAGACCCTGCACATCCGGATTTCACAGGTACCGTTGCGGCACTTCGTTACGTTGTCGGATACATGAAGAAAAAAGGACAGTACTTCCTCTTCGAAACAGGTCAGGAGACACCTGTTACTATGCTCCGTACCATTCAGGCAATAGGCCATGATAACTTGGGAATCAACTTCGACACAGCCAACCTTATCCTCTACGGCAAGGCAAACACTCGCGATGCTCTTGATGTGTTCGGTAAATATGTTATGGAAACACATATCAAGGACGGCGAATATCCCACCGACGGTCTTTCTCTCGGAAAAGAAGTGCCCGCAGGACAGGGAAAGGCAAATTTACCGGCTGTTTTTGCAAAGCTCAAAGAGCTTGGCTTTAGCGGCACATTCACTATTGAGCGCGAGATAACAGGTGAACAGCAGATCGCCGACATAATAATGGCACGCGATCTGATCACCGGAATAATGAAAGAGCTTGATTAAGAGGAAAATATAATGTATACTGTTCTTGCGATCACAACTCATCCCGACGATATGGAAATAAACTGCGCCGGAACGCTTCTTAAATGTAAGGAGCGCGGCGACAGAGTTGTTGTATGCCATCTCTGCAACGGTGATCTGGGACACGAGATCATCATGCAGAAGGAGCTTGCCGAGATTCGTGCAGGCGAGGCAAAAAACAGCGGTGCTATGGCAGGATTTGAGGTTTTCTGGGGCGGATTCGGTGACGTTGACATTTACTCCGACAACAAGGAAGCACGCGATAAGGTAGTTGACGTTATAAGAAAGGTAAACCCCGACTTTATTATCACCCATGACCCTAACGACTATATGCCCGACCATACCGCGACCAGCCGCCTGGTATTTGACGCAAGCTTTGCGGCAACTGTGCCTCATTATAAAACCTCGGTTGATACTCCCGCGCGCCTTGTTCCCATCTACTATATGGACAATCTGGCAGGCGTGAATTTTCAGCCTGAGGAATATGTTGACGTAACCGACCATATCGAAAAGAAGCTTGAGATGCTTGAATGCCACGCTTCGCAGGTGGTATGGATGCGTGACCACGACAACATTGATTTTCCGGATATGGTAAGAACCTGCTCTCGTTACCGCGGCTATCAGTGCGGTGCAGACTATGCAGAAGCTTTCAGAATGTGCAAAGCGTATCTTAAGGGCACTACTAAGCGCTACTTACCGTAACAGAAAAAACGAGCATTGCGGCATAATATACGCCAATGCGGTCAAATTTAAAAAATATTATATTAACATAAGGAGAACTACCATGAAATTCAATGATACTGTAAAAGGATCAGCACTTGAAGGCTTCTATCCTGCAGGATGGGACTTCGATAAGATCGACGCCTGCATTGACGCTCCCGAAAAGATCTGTGAGCCTCAGGCATATTGGAACAAGAACTTCACCCCCATTTCCTGTGCATCTCTCGGCGAGTTTGAGACCTACATGGGTCACGAGATCGCCCTTCAGATAAAGCTTGCAAAGGAAAGAGGCGAAAAGATCGCTTTCATTCTTCCTGTTGGTCCTATGGGTATGTACAAGTGGGTGGTATACTTCATTAAAGCTTGGAATATTTCCTGCGAACACGTTTATACCTTCAATATGGACGAGTGGGCTGATTCTGAGGGCAACACCCTTGAGCCTACCAACAGCGGTGCATTCCAGTATGCAATGGAGCAGGCACTTTTCAATCCCCTTGGCGAGCTGACCGTTCCGAAGGATCACAGAAACTTCGCAACTAAGGCAAATCTCCCCACATATCCCGAAAAGATCGACGCTCTTAAGGCTGAGGGCGCAAAGCTGGTTCTTGTATACGGTATAGGCAGAATGTGCCATATCGCATTCTGGGAGCCTACCTTCGCCGCTGATTATGCATCTGCCGCAGAGTGGGAAGCAGCACCTTACCGCATCGCGGCTAAGATTCATCCCCTTACCGTCGAGCAGAACGCTCTCACCAGCTTCAAGTCAAGAACTCCGCTCGTTCCTTGCCGTGCCAACACCATCGGTCCCGGTCTCTTCCTCAAGGCTGACTATGCAATCGGCGGTGCTGACGGTACTCTCGGCCGCGGAATGCAGTGGCAGGGACTCTCTCTGTGGATGACTCTCCGTTACGGAAAGACACCGTGGATCACATCTTCCTACATTCCCACGCTCCCCGGCAAGCTGTTCTTCCTTGAAGAGCTTGCAGGTCCGCTGGTAGCTGAATGCAACTGATACAAAATTATTGTTTGCACAAGGCAAATGGCTCCCTCCGTAAGGGAGCTGTCAGCGAAGCTGACTGAAGGAGCCGTCGGGCACAAGATTTGAATTTTCCCATATTTCGTGCTTGCTTTCTGCCTTGTAATTTGTCAGGGCTTAAAAATTCGCCCGTTTAACGGGCGAATTTTTGCGTTATGGAATCGTCGATATGAACGAAATGAGCAGTCTCTGTATAAAGAAGTAAAATGAAAAATCAATACTTTTTGGAGGTACATACATATGGATATAAATCATTTTTTAAATTTAATTGAAGAAAGAAAAAGCGAATTATTTGAACTGCTTAGTTCTTTTATCAAAATAAATTCCGAGAGTTTCAAAAGCTATGGTAACGAAGAGGAATTAGCCAAACACATACATGCTTTATGCGGGGAGCTTGGTATGGAGAGTGAACTGTATTCGCCGCTGGAAATAGCAGACTTTGAGAATCATCCGGACTATCTGCCCGGACGAGGCTTGGAAAACAGATATAATGTTTCGGCTGTATGGAAGGGTATAGAGGACAAAAACGAGCTTATGCTTATGGCGCATACCGATACTGTTGAAATAGGAAACCCCGACAACTGGGAATTTGATCCGCTTTCCGGCGAGATAAAAGACGGAAAGATTTATGGCAGAGGTGCTTGTGATGATAAATATGCTTTGGCAACGGTTCTTTTTCTTGTAAAACTTTTAAAAGAAGAGGGTTTTACCCCTAAGGCTAATCTTGTGTTCTCGGCATATTCTGATGAAGAATACGGCGGTTCACATGGTGCGTTGGCTGCAGTTATAAAACACCCTTCAAAAAGAATAGTAAGCATGGACGGAGTAGAGGGACAGATATGGCATTGCGGTTCCGGTGGCGGAGAAGTAAAATATATATATCATACCAAAGATACTGTTGACAGTGCCAAACTAACAGCTGAAGCATTGCCGATTGTCTTGGATGTTATAGAGGAATTTGCAAAAAATCGTCGTAATGAATTGGAGGAAAACAGATTCTATAAGGGAACGATCATACCCGAAACGTCTTTGAGATATATGGGCGTTCGCGCCGGAAACAACGGAATGGATTTGGGCGTAGGTGAAGTATATTTCGTTTATTACACAGATAAAACCAAAGATGAAATTTATAAAGAATTTGCTGAACTTGAAAAGGTTTTGGAAAACCGCCTTGCTCCGCTTGGAATTGTGGGAGAAGGGTTTAAGCCTGCTACAAGATTTTTCCATTATGTATTTTGCGAGCCTAACAGCGAAGATGTAAAGATTATGTTAAAAGCATCAAAAGAAGCAACAGGCGAAGAACCTATTGTATGCGGCTCATGTCTTTCTGATCTTTCTGTCATTTCGAAATATGGAAGCGATCGTGCTTACGGGTTTGGTGCAGGCCGCGATTTCAGTAAGGAAGGCGGCGCGCATCAGCCTAATGAGTTTATTGAATGTGATAAATTTTTGGAATATACAAAAACTATTGCAGCGTATATTCTTAAGATTTTGGGATAAAAGTTTTGCTTCTGAACCCCTGTATCCCTTATAAAACACCTTGAGGTCAAAATGAATAAGAAGATGGGCGAAACCGAATTAACGGTTTCGCCCATCTGTTGTTCGGGAATTACTATCGTATAATCCTTGATATTGTTTCCGTTTATAAATATATTGCGAGTATAATTGCACAAATGTTTCAATATAATGTTCAAAAATATGCTGTATATTACAAAAAATATGTCGGATAGTGCAGATGGTTAAAGCTTGTTTGTGCTGATTTTTTCATATATAGCTTCAACATCACAGGGCAGTGGCGGACGCGTGCCGGCACTCATGCAGGCGGCAGTTCCGTATGCCACGGCGGTGCGAAGAGCTTCTTCCGGAGATTTTTCAAGCTTTGTCGCCGCAAGGAAGCCTGCAATTGAGCTGTCGCCGGCACCGATGGTAGATACCGCCTCGATTTTCGGCGGTACAGCCGTAAAAGCCCCCTCGGAGCACACAAGAAGCGCCCCCTTTGAGCCAAGGCTTATCATTACATTTTCAATTCCCAAAGAATTAAGCTCCTTTGCCGCCAAAAGGGTATCATCAAAGCTTTCAATCTCACGGGAAAGGTAGTAGCTTATTTCCTCTTGATTTGGCTTTATGAGCCACGGCTTTATTTCGATAAGGTCATCCTTTGAGAAAGAACGGGAGTCAATTACAATTTTTGCGCCACGCTCCATGAATTCACGAAGCATTGATTTTACAGATTCCATTGATATGCCCGACGGCACACGTCCCGTAAAGGTGATAATGCAATCATCGTTGGCATAGGGAAGAAGAACGGCTTCTGTACGGGAAATCAGCGAATCATCCGCATCAAATCCCGTAAAGCTGATGCGCGTCTCGTCAGCATCGTCAGCGTGGAGCGTGATATTTTCGCGGATGCGCCCCGGAACGGATATTTCCAGATATTTCATGGAATCCGCATCGAGTGCGCGCTTAAAATCGCTTCCGTTTTCCTCTCCAAGCACTACAAGCGCAAGATTGTCAACTCCGTTTAAGGTAAGAGCACGGGAAATGTTAACGCCTTTACCGCCTGCCTCACGGGCGGTGATTACAGCAAGGTTTTCGTGAAACGGCTCAAAATGAGGAATCCCGCAGTGTACGTCAAATGCGGGATTCAGAGTAAGCGTGATTATTTTCATACTTTTTCGCCGAGATGCTTTATCTCATCCTTGCCCTCTACCATGCAGCAGTCGTAGCCGCTCTCTTCAAGACGGGCAAAAAGCTTGCCAAGCTTCTTCGGAGCTTCGAAAAGCGTAACATCGTATTCGTGGCGAAGCTCATCAGCGTGACCCAGTGCCGCAGGGAAGGTCTCCTCGTCGTATATAAGTGCCATACGCGGCTTTTTGCCGGGGAGCTTGTAGTTTTTATCGAGAAGTATGCCTGCAATTCGCTCAAAACCAATGGAAAAGCCTACAGCAGGGATGCTCTCGCCGAGGAACTTGCCTATAAGATTGTCATAACGTCCGCCGCCGCCGATTGCGCCTCTGAATTCGGGGCTGGAAATCTCAAAAACAGTGCCGGTATAGTACCCCTGACCGCGTACAAGCGTCATATCGTAGATAACCGAATATTTGCCGTGTGAAGCGGTATTTGCAAGCTCCATAATACGGCGAAGATTTGAAATGCAGTCAAGCTCGCCGCATATGGAAGCGGCAGTTTCCAAAGTAAAAGGCTTTATGGCGATATTTGCCATAAGCTTGTCCGTATTGGCGGCATCAAAGCCCTTTTCAACAAGTTCTTCGCGAACTCCGGCAACATCTATCTTGTCAAGCTTGTCAAGAGAAATGCACACAGAATCGCAGTCGTCCTCAGCGAATCCGGCACTCATTATAATAGCCTTCAGAAGACGGCGGTCGTTGATTCTGATGTTGAAATTATCAAATCCTATGTTAAGGAGCGCCTTTGCAGTGGTGCCGATAAGCTCAACCTCGGCGGTATAGGAGTCGCTTCCGATTATGTCAATGTCGCACTGAACAAACTCGCGCATACGACCCTTCTGAGGACGCTCGGCGCGGTATACCTTGTCTATCTGAATTACCTTGAACGGAGAAGGGAGCTTTGCTCTGTTGTTGGCATAATAGCGAGTGAGAGGGAGAGTAAGGTCATAGCGAAGACCCATGTCGGCAAGCTCCTTAAGATTGCCGGAAGAAGCCGCTTCCTCAAGCTTTTCTCCGCGCTTCATTATCTTGAATATAAGATTAAGGTTCTCACCGCCCTCGGATTTGTCAAGATTTTCAATGTCCTCAATTATGGGCGTGGTTATGCGTTCAAAACCGCAGGAGCGGTATGTTTCAAGAATGGTAGACTGAAGATAATCGCGTACAAGCACCTCGGCGGGAAGATAGTCGGCAGTGCCCTTAACAGGTGTGATTTTCATTGATTTGATATCCTTTCAGAAATTTGCAATAAATATACAGATATTATATAACAAAAGCGAAATTTTGTCAAGTGTGAAACCGCTTTTCACACAAAATCCCGAAAACGTTCACAAAAAATATATTTTACATCACAAAATTCCCCTTGCAATCGGTGAAAATGTGTGGTATAATAATTACGTTTTATGTATGATTCCAATTATCACAAATCGACTAAGGAGAAATTTAAAATGAAGTTTAACAGATTTTTGGCACTTATTATGGCAGGTGCGCTTGCCGCATCTGTATGTGCCTGCGGAGTAGACAGCGGCGATAACACCGATACCACCGATACCGCATCGGACACGACCGCTGACACCGAAGCATATGACTACAGCGCGGGACTTGACGAGAACGGATTTTTCGAAGGGATAAAGGCATCCGAGATAGTGACACTCCCCGAATACAAGGGCGTTGAGCTTCCCGAGTCCGTTACAGTGGCATCCGAAGAAGCTCTCCAGGGTGAAATTGATATTATTCTTGAATCCTACTCCGAGGATATTTACGAGGAGATCACAGACAAGGCTATTGCCGACGGCGATACTGTAAACATCGACTATGTGGGAAGCATTGACGGCGTAGAATTCCAGGGCGGAAATACAGGCGGTCTCGGCACTGATGTTACAATCGGCGTGACACAGTATATCGACGATTTTCTTGAGCAGCTTATCGGTCATAAGCCCGGCGAGAACTTCGACATCGAGGTAACATTCCCCGAGGATTACGGAAATGATGAGCTTAACGGTAAGGATGCTATATTCAACATCACCGTAAACTACATAAAGGGCGAGCTTATTGAAACCGTAACCCCCGAGCTTTCTGATGAAATTGCCGCAGATTACGGCTTTGACAGCGCAGAGGCACTTATCGACGATATAAAGGCATGGCTTGTGCAGACTCAGAAGTATAACTTCGTAAACGGCATTCTTTCCGGAGCATCCTGCGAGGAAATACCTGAAGAGGTGCTTGATTTCTTCATAAATGCAGATGTGGCGCAGTTTGAGTATTATGCGGCTATGTACGGAATGACCGTTGAAGATTATATGAAGTCCGGCGGCTACGACTCCGTTGATGCTTATATCGAGTCTCAGAGTGATACATATGAGACCACCGCTCTCAATTTCCTCGCGGCTCAGGCAATTGCAGAGCTTGAGGGACTTACCGTAAGTGATGATGATATCACCGCTAACGGCTATGACGGATATGTTGAAACCTACGGCGCACCCTACATCAAGCAGTATCTCCTCTCTGATGTTATTGTTCACGACTTTATTATAAATAACGCAAAGACTGTTAAATAAGTCAGGGCATAATTTATAGACTTTAAAAAACGCTTCGGACGCACTCCGAGGCGTTTTTTCTGATATTCCGAGACAAGTCCGTTATATCTTGCCTACAGCTATTGACAAAACACGCAAGATGTTGTATAATAATCTAAATGTAAATGCGAAAGCAGGTGAAAATCTATAATGGATGGCGGTGGCCATACTAACCCTCCTTTATGCACGGTAAAGTATATATATACCGTTTGGGTGTCAAAAAGACGCATCCTTCCGAGGCGTGAATGATTAGACGTCGACGTTATTTTAAACACTCAATAAAAGTATTTTAGGAGGACATATTTTGGAAGGCAATTTATGGCTTATGCTTTTGTTTCAGATAGTTCTTATCGCACTCAATGCAATATTTGCGTATGCGGAAACAGCTGTTATAAGCGTAGGCGAGGGAAAGCTTGAAAAGCTTTCCGAGGATGGCGATAAACGCGCCAAAAAATTACTTAAATTAACATCGAAGCCGGCTAAATTCCTTGCAACAATACAGGTAGCCATAACACTTGCAGGATTTCTCGGCTCTGCATTTGCGGCACAAAACTTTTCCGGCCCTATTGTAAAGTGGATTGTTTCTCTTGGAGTCAAGGAAGTGTCGGAATCCACACTTGACGCCGCTGTTGTAGTTCTTATTACGCTGATTCTTTCATATTTCACACTTGTATTCGGCGAGCTTGTTCCGAAGAGAGCCGCAATGCGAAATCCCGAAAAGACAGCACTTTCTCTTGCAAAGCTTATCAGCTTTATCGCAAAGCTGTTCGCACCTATCGTATGGATGCTCACAGTATCCACTAATTTGGTGCTTCGTCTTATCGGCATTGATCCAAACAAAATAGATAATGACGTAAGCGAGGAGGATATCCGCGTTATGGTGGATTCCGCCGCAAAAAGCAGTTCAATAGACGACGAAGAGCGTACTTTCATCGAAAATATCTTTGAGTTTGACGATCTCACCGCCGGTGAGATTGCAACTCACAGAACAGATGTAACGATGCTGTGGCTTGATGAATCGGACGAGGAGTGGAACAGTGCTATACACGATAAGTGTCATATGTTCTATCCCGTTTGCGGCGAAAGCGTTGACGACGTTGTGGGTGTGCTGTATCTCAAGGATTATTTCCGTCTTGATGACAAGCGACGTGATGCCGTGATGGAAAAAGCGGTGAAGAAGCCATATTTCGTACCGGAAAGCGTAAAAGCAGACGTTCTGTTCCGCAACATGAAAAAGGGCGGAAAAACCTTTGCCGTGGTGCTTGACGAGTACGGCGGTATGCGAGGAATTGTCACCATGAACGACCTCATTACACGTCTTGTGGGTGACCTCGGTGACGATGCGGAAAATGAGAAACCTGCGGTAGAGCTTGCACAGACAGGCGAGCTTACCTGGAAGCTTACAGGAAATGTTCCGCTTGACGAGATTGCCGAGACTATGAAGCTTGATATTCCTGCCGATGATTTTGATACCTTCAGCGGCATGGTGTTCTCGGAGCTTGATTCGATACCCGACGACGGTGAATCATTTACACTTGAAGCGTGGGGAATGAAGATAACCGATCCTGTGATAGTGGAGCATCAGATAGAATCCGCTGTTCTTTTGCGTCTTGAACCGTTCCCAGTGGATGAAGACGATGATGGGGAATCTTCCGAGGATGATGAATAAATAAAAATATGCTGTCCCGTGTGATTGCGGGGCAGCATGTTTTTGTGAGTCAAGCTTTTTTAATGGGGTGAAATCCTGACATATTTTTGTAAAATATTGCGCCACGAAAAAAGCACTGTCAGCGACAGGCGCGTGACAGTGCTTTTGTATTCATTTTATCAGAATCCGAAATAGCTCTTGGTGTTGTTGTAGCAGATGTCAACAACAAGCTCTGCAAGAGTGTCAACATCGCAGGGATACTCGCCGTTTTCAACCCATTTGCCGATAAGGTCGCAGAGGATGCGGCGGAAGTATTCATGACGTGTGTAGGATATAAAGGAACGGGAGTCGGTAAGCATACCGAGGAAGTTGCCGAAGGAGGAGAGATTTGCAAGGTCGGTCATCTGACGGCGCATACCCTCAAGATTGTCGTTGAACCACCAAGCAGAGCCCTGCATAACCAGCGGCTTGCCGTCGCCTGAGGTCTCAAAGCATCCGCAAAGAGCCGCAACAGCCGCATTATCGCCGGGGTTGATGGAGTAGAGAATAGTACGGGGAAGCTTGCCGTCTGCCTCAGCCTTGTCAAGAAGGCGTGACACGGGAGTGATCATATCGTAGTTTCCGATAGTGTCAAAGCCGGCATCCGGACCAAGCTTCTTAAACATACGTGCATTCTGATTGCGGAGCACGCCGAAGTGGAGCTGCATTACGAATCCGCGGCACTTGTACTGTGCGGCAAGGAATGCAAGAAGCTCAGTGCGAATCTTTGCGGTCTCCTCGGCGCTCATGCCGTTTCCGTCGCTTGCAATAGCCTTCTTGAATATCTCGGTAAGCTCGTGGTTGGAAGCCTCGGCAAAGAGAGTGTATCCGTCAAGACCGTGGTCTGCGGTCTTGCATCCAAGCTCGCAGAAAAGGTCAAGTCTCTGCATGAGAGCAAGCTTAAGAGAGTCAATATCAACGATATTAACGCCGGACACCTCGGAAAGCTTTGCGATATAGCCTGCAAAGCCGGGCTTGTCAACAGCAAATGCCTTGTCGGGGCGGAAAGCAGGAAGAACGCGGACAGGGAAGGACGGATCGTCGCGGAGCATCTTGTGCCATTCAAGGGTGTCGATAGGGTCATCGGTGGTGCAGATAGTCTCAACACCGGAATTCTTGATGATGTTGCGTACGCTCATGGAAGGATCGCGGAGCTTCTCGTTGCAGATCTCCCAGATAGCGTCGCAGTTGTCTTCGCTTATGATAAGATCGCAGTCAAAATAACGCCGAAGCTCAAGATGTGACCAGTGATAAAGAGGATTGCCGATAAGCTTGGGCATCACCTTACACCAAGCCTTGAATTTATCATAGTCGGATGCAGAGCCTGTGATGAATTCCTCATCTACGCCGCAGCATCTCATAGCACGCCACTTGTAGTGGTCGCCGCCAAGCCAAAGCTCGGTGATGTTGTTGTATACCTTATCCTCCGCAATATCCTTTGGCGGAACATGGCAGTGATAGTCAATGATAGGGAGCTTTGCCGCATAGTTGTGGTAGAGTGCCTGAGCTGTTTCGGTCTCAAGCAAAAAGTCTTTGTCCATGAACTCTTTCATTTTGTATGTATCTCCTTAAAAAATTATAATATCTTGGCAGTAAATATAAACCACTGCTACAATAATACCATAAACATTCGGAAATTTCAATATAATTTGAAAAAGTTTATCGAATATACTTGCGATAAACGTAAAATTGTGTTAAAATATAAAATAGGTACTTTTTGAAAGGGTGTCATCACGATGTATATTCACGATTCGCACGTTCACACAAAATATTCCTTTGACGGCCCGAAGGATATAAACGGGGAAATTGATACAATAATCGAAACTGCAATCGCACGCGGCGTTAATGAAATATCCCTGTGCGACCACTGCGATATCGACGATATACTTGACGGCATATATCCGCTCTTTGAAGCGGACGTTATAAAGACCGATATACTCCGAGCCAAGGAAAAATACAAAGGGAAGATACAGATAAACTACGGTGTGGAGCTTGGTCAGGCACACGCAAGACGTGATGAAGCCGTAGAGCTTATAGGAAAGCAAGGTTTTGATTTTATAATCGCCTCACTGCATAATCTTCGCGGATATCCAGATTTCGCATTTCTTAAAATGGATATTATGTGCGATGAGCAGATCGAATATCTTATGAAGCGTACATTCTCCGAGCTTTCGGAGCTTGTGGATTTCGGCTGTTTCGGAGCACTTGCACATATTACATATATACAGCGGTATCTCACACTGTGCGGCAGAACCTTTGACCATGCGAAATACGCCGATGACTTTGAGATGATTTTTAAAAAGCTGATTTCATCCGGCACAGCACTCGAAATCAACACGTCGGGACTTCGAAGAAACAGTATTACAATGCCCGGATATGAGCTTTGCGCCATGTATCGCCAGTGCGGCGGCGAGCTTATAACCATCGGCTCAGACTCACACGGAGCGGCTGATGTAGCCTGCGGAATCGAAGAAGCAGCCGCAGAGCTTCGCAGACTTGGATTTAAGTCGCAGACGGTGGTGCGCGACGGAAAACTGACGCAAATCGAACTTTAATATAAAGGAATACAAACAAAATGCTTGATTCAACATTCAGTCTGCTGTATCCAAACGGCAGTGAGACGCCCGGCAAGAGAGTAAACATATCGGATGAGGTCATTTCCGAGCTGTCTCTTGATTATCTCATGGAACTGAAAAATTCTTCGCTGGCGGACTATTTTACCACAGATAAGGCTGTGATAGAATACCGAATGGCAACGGTGAGCGACCTTATGAACAATCCCACTATCGTGGATACTCTTAAGAGCGTGCTCACGCTTCTTAACGATATAATCGAGCTTCGCGCCATCAGAGGCGAGACCGAGGTGGCGAAGAATTATCTCTACAGTATAACGGAAATCGAACTCTATATCGACATCGTGGCGCGGCTTGCCAAGGGATTTCAGTCGGTGCGCGACAACGTAAAGTCTCCGGCGTTCATTAAGCTTACCAAAACTGTAACAGAGCTGTCGGAAAGCGACTATTACAAGGACCTAAATAAGAAGCTAAATGAGCTTACCGCCAAGGTGCACGACGTCAAATCCATCACCATCGGAGTTAATCTTGATTCCGAGTTTCGTCCCACCGATGCCGGTGTTGTAAGCCTCAACGCAGAGCATTTTAAATCTGGAAAAGTTATCGACAAGATACTGCGAATGGATTTCAAGGACGGCGATTACACCTGTATTGCGCCCCTTGTGCCTTACAACCATTCGAACACAGACAACGCAAAAATTGCCTTTTCAAACGCATTCAACGGGGCGATGAACGACATTTTCAAGGCGGATGTGAGGCAGTGGAGACAGCTTGTGCAGGCGTATGTGCTGTCAAATACCGATTTTCTCCTGCGTATCATGCCCGAGATAGAATTTCTCACCAAAGCGCAGTATATGCTGCTTGCTCTTAAGAGCCGCGGACTTGACCTTGCCGTTCCCGAAATCTGCGATATGGATAAACGGGAGTTTTCGGCGGTTAGCCTCTACAATCCGGCTGTGGCACTGAGAGTTGATGCGGAGATGGTGAAAAACGACATTGATTTTGACGAAAACGCTAAAATTTATGTACTTACAGGCCCCAACAGAGGCGGAAAATCCGTTATAACCTGTGCCGTGGGTCAGATTCAGGCTTTGGCACAGCTGGGACTGCCTGTTCCGGCAAAATCCGCCAAAATTTCGCCTGTAACCGCAATTTACACCCATTTTCCCACCGACAGCGGTGATACGCTTGAAAAGGGAAGACTCGGTGAGGAATGCGCCCGACTTAACGCTATATTTGACACAGTGGACAAATACAGTCTCGTGTTGCTTGACGAATCTTTCAGCTCCACAGGCTCATATGAGGCATCCTATATCGCATCCGAGGTGCTTACGGGATTTTCTATTGTGGGATGCAGATGCTTGTTCTCAACACATCTCCATGAGCTGTCCGCCAAACTTGACGAGATAAACATGCGGTGCAGGGAGCAGGGCGGTGTGGCAATTGATACGCTTGTGGCAGGCATCAAGGGCGCCGAGCGAAGCTTTGAGATTACAAGAGCCAAGCCCGACGGCAAATCCTATGCCAAAGATATTGCCGAAAAATTCGGACTGTCATATGATAAAATAATGGAACGTGTGAAAAACAAATAAATCATGAAAGGGAATTTAACAATGGATAACAATAACGAAATACTGTATCTTCTTGAGAACGACAGCCGCCTGACCCCGGAACAGCTTTCCGTAATGCTCGGAAAGGAAGTCGGCGACATCAAAGATATGATAAGCACCTACGAAAAAGACGGCGTTATTCTCGGTTATAAATCGCTGGTGGATTGGGATAAGACCGACCGCGAGTACGTCACTGCGCTCATCGAACTGAAGGTAGCTCCTCAGCGCGACCGCGGCTTTGATAAGGTGGCAGAGAAGATATACAACTATCCCGAGGTGCAGTCACTGTATCTTATGAGCGGAAGCTTTGACCTTGCTGTGTTTATCGAGGGCAAGACCATGAAAGAAGTGGCATTCTTTGTGGCACAGAAGCTTGCTCCTATTGAGTATATCGTTGCCACATCCACCCATTTCGTGCTTCAGAAATACAAGGACAAGGGAACTATATATAAACGCGCTCCCGAGGATATGAGAGGAATGCTTTAAGATATGCTTGATTATACAAAAATTCTCTCGGATAAGGTAAGGCACATCCAACCGTCCGGTATAAGAAAGTTTTTTGACCTGCTGAACGATAAAAAGGATGTTATATCCCTGACAGTGGGAGAGCCGGACTTTCTGACACCGTGGCACATACGGGATGCGGCAATAGAAAGCTTGCAGATGGGACGCACATATTATACCTCAAACGACGGTATTCTGGAGCTGAGAAGCGAAATATGTAATTACCTGAACCGCCGTTTTGACCTTAGCTACGACCATAAAAAAGAGGTTATAGTAACCGTTGGCGGCAGCGAGGCTATTGACATTGCCGTGCGCGCTCTTGTGAATCCCGGCGACGAGGTTATAATACCCATTCCGGCGTTTGTCTGCTACGGACCTATAGTTGAGCTTGCACACGGTGTGCCCGTATATATTGAGACCAAAAAGGAAGATAAATTCAAGCTTACTCCTGAAGCTTTGCGGGCGGCTATTACCGATAAAACAAAGCTCCTTATACTGCCGTTCCCAAATAATCCTACGGGCGCGGTGCTCACACGAGACGAGCTTGAGGAAATTGCCGAGGTGCTCCGCGGAACGGATATCATGGTGCTTTCCGATGAGATATACGGAGAGCTTACATACGGCTTTAAGCACACACCGATAGCCACGCTTGACGGAATGTGGGAGCGTACAGTTACAGTATCCGGATTTTCCAAGGCATACGCCATGACAGGATGGCGCCTCGGATATCTCTGTGCGCCCGAACCGCTTGTGTCGCAGATGCATAAAATACATCAGTATGCCATAATGTGCGCACCTACCACCAGCCAGCTTGCGGCAATCGAAGCGCTGAAGCACGGTGATCCGGACATTGAAATGATGGCAACAGAATACGACCACCGCAGAAAGTACATACTTGACGGTTTCAAGAAGATCGGAATCGAATGCTTTGAGGCTGAGGGGGCTTTCTACGTGTTCCCATACATAGGGAAGTGGGGGCTTTCTTCCGACGAATTCTGTCAGAGATTGCTTGACGAGAAAAATGTGGCGATCGTTCCCGGAAATGCATTCGGAAGCTGCGGCGAGGGATTTGCGAGAATCTCCTACGCGTATTCGGTTGAGCATATCACAAAGGCACTCGAAGCAATGGGCGAATTTGTGGAGTCTCTTGAGAAATAATCGGCACATGTCACCTCCGCGCGAACTCTTAACCGAGGGAAGCGGAGGTGACGGAAATAGAGCTTATTATACAAAATATACACAGTTTTGTTTGACCGCCGCCGATCGGCGCGAAGCGCACGATCCCGGTACGAAATAGAAAGACTAACCATTACGGTTAGTCTTTTTTTATTTGTTTAATAGCTGTTTTGCTTCTTCGATTTTTCCGAGATATTCTTCACAAGCTCTTATAACAAGATTTGCAAGTGAGCGACCTTCGAAGTCGGCTCTTTCTTGCATTTTTTCTTTAAGCTCTTTTGTGACTCTTATTCCAATTTGTTCGGTAGCTTTGTCTTTCAATGTTTATCACCTCACCGAAGTAATTATATCAAAACTTCTTTATTTTTGCAATACCTATTGACAATCAATGTTTAACAATGTATAATTATAAGTGTTAGCAATGTTATACAATGAAATACACAAAAAAGGAGTAAAACGAGATGAAAGTAAAAGTATTATGCGCAAAGGGTTACAACTATGAGAAGAACGGACAACAGAAGCAGGGAATTACAATAGATGTATGCTCTGCAGATCAGCTCAACGAATCTGACGGAAAAGGCAACTTCACAGCAGGATATCCGGCAGAGAATATATACATCCCCCGTTCGCTTCCTTTGGAAGCTAACGACATAATCAATCTTGTTGGCAAGGAAGTAGAGCTTGTATACGAAAGACGACTTGGTCAGAGGTTCGAGCAGCTTGTTGCGATCAAGGAATTGGAATAAGGCTATACTGCGGTACATATACCGCATAGCAATAAAAATCATACGAAGGAGGACAGGAAAATGAATGGTCTCATGTTAACCGCTACCGGTACAGATGTAAGCAGCTTCATAACAACTATTACAGATGCGCTTGGTAATACGTTTACAGTCAGCAATCTCGGTGTTGTTCTGGTCGCCGCTATTGCTGTATCAGCTCCGTTTGTTCTCGCATGGTTTGCATTCCGTAAGGTGCGCAATGCAGCTACGGGTGGTCTCAGGAAGGGCAAGCTTTAAGCCCTGCGGCGGGCTATGCCCGCCGTTTTTCTTTTAAAAGGAGGTAGAATATGCCGTTCATAACACAACCGTTAGGGTTGAAGAATCTAAGAGAAGCTAATTTGGAGCAGACCCTTAAGACCGGCAAGGAATTTCCATATAGCGGAATATGGCTGTTTTCCGGACAGCAGGGAGCAGGAAAGACTCTGCTCATGATGCACACGCTGAAGTGTATGATGAATGAGTATCCGGAAGCTCTTGTGGTCTCCAATATCGCCATATACGGCGTTCCGTCAATTCCGTATACCGGAATCGAGGATTTTGAGAAGTACCGGAACGGTGCACAGGGAACTATCTTTGTTATCGACGAGATACATACTCTGTTTAGCTCCCTGGAGTCCGCAAAAATGCCTGCAAGCACGCTCACCGTGTGGAGTCAGAACAGAAAGAACCGCCGAGTTATTCTCGGAACATCACAACGCTTTACGCGTGTAGCTAAGGGTATCAGAGAGCAGTGCACTTACAATTACGAGTGCAGCCGTCCCATATTCCGTCAGATCTACAGCTACAGAGTAAAGGACGGTGACGATTACGACGATGCAGGGAAGTATACCGGGGAGAAAGAACCCCAACGCCATTGGTACTGTCCCAGTGTCAATGTGATGCGTATGTACAACACCCTTGAGGTGGTTGTCAGAGATAAAGCCGGAGGTGATGTTCATGGCTCTGATCATTGAGGGATTCGCACAGTTTCTCCCTTATGTGTTTATGCTTGTAGTCACCGGAACGATATGGGATATGGCAGTATCTGCATTCAGGGGGCGTTAGTATGAAACAGGTGAGTGATGCAAGGTCTACAATCAGCTCCACATACCTCAATGTATTCTACAGCAAGCTCCGACCGCTTGATGAATATATCATCTGCCAGACCGATGATTACGAGTATACCATGCTTGTCAGAAACGCTGTAAATCATGATGACGTTATGGAGTATGTCATATACCGAAACGGAACTAATACCGGGTATGAGATTGATGAGTATGAGAGCACATGGAGCTACGATATCAGTAACGAAATTTACGTGTACAGCAATATTGGTTACGGCACTATGTCGGTTCTGCCGTGTCATGAGATCATGATAGCATGGTCGATAATTGTCGCACTGTGCTGTGGTGCACTTTGGGTGATGTTCAGAGGAGGTCTTTTCGCATGGAGAAGAAATACAAAGTCCTAACCGGTATAACGGCATTGCTTCTTGTGCTTGCCATATTGGCGGTCAGTATCTCCGCTTCCTCGTATACGTCGAGTGATGCTTATTTCATATTTGGAGAGACCGGAAGCAGTGTTTTGAAAATCGCGGGTGTTCTTTACGGTGATGATATTATCGTTGATACTCCCGATACTTCATGGGGATTTTTTCATGACTTGGAACTAAAGAAATTCCATACTTATACGGTTGATGTAACCCTTGAAATGGAATTTCCAAACAGTGATGATCCGGATGTGGGAATATATCCCTTGCCGGGTGAGCTTGTCAATATATCTTTTCTTGGAGATGATTCTTACGTTTCCGGAAAGAATCAAGTAAATGCTTCGAATATACTGCTTGATCAGAAAAACAGAGCCGGGGAGTCTTATTCAGACTTAGTGTCAATGAGCTTTGATTCTTTTTACAACTCAGAGAAAGAGCTTACCGAGCTTAATTACCACCTTTCTTTCAGCACCGCGTCCGGCTTTATAGATAACCTTAATGAGGGTATCTGGTATATGATGTCTTTCTTTGATATGCACCCGGAATCTGAAAATGTCCGTTACCTTGTAAGTTATTGGGATATATCCGTAACTGCATCCTATGACCCGGAGGGAGACATTTTTGAGGAGTCTGTAGTAGATAAGCTTGGTGATGCAGTCAGTAAGCTTGATGAGATCAATGCCGAAATAGCCATTCTGCAGGTTACAGGCAGTACACAGGTTCAGAAGCTTGAAGAACTCAAAGCGACTACTGAAACTCTTGTGGCACAAAACACCGAGCTAAGCCTTAAGGTTTCTGATATCAAGACACAGCTTGATAAGCTTCCCGATGACATTGGAAACCAGTTCGAGCAGAAGCTTGAAGAACAGTCCCAAAAGGAATTGGAAGCTGCAGAGTCAGCCGGAAATGAATTTCTTGATCAGCTTGTAGGTGAGCTTGGTGGTGTTGTAGATACAGAAGGAATTATTTCTTCTTTTAAGCTTTTTTTGAATACGCTTTCGTATAGTGGGAGAACATGCCCTATTAATATCCCCAAACTTTCCATACCTGCTATGGAGGGGGTTACATCTGAACCTATAGTTTTGATGAATAATACTTCGGTAAATCTTGCCGATTATATTTATATGATACCTGAAAGTATCATGAAGGTTGTGCAGTGGTTTACGGTAATAGGTATAGTTTTAAATGCGATATTTACGCTTATGAAGCTGATAAATCGTTTTCTTCAGGGTAAATCTGTAGGCGATGAGGATGGTGATTGATTGTGGCTGATATAGCAAAATGGGGTATACTCATAGCTGTAGCACTTGGGGTTATAGCTTTGATAGTAGCTCTTCCTGTTACCGAGATGATTGATATTTCCGCTCTTAGTGAAGGATTTTATCAAATAGTTCTGGTTTTGAGTGCCTATCTTATGAGAGCAAGAGGATTCCTCAATTTGTTTGTTCCTCCGGGATACGAGTGGATGATAACAGCATCTATAACATGGAATATTACTTCCAGATTTCTTACATGGGCGATCAATATCACTTCTCAAGCAGCACACTATATTTTCAAGTAAACGCCGCGGCGCGGATCGCGCGGATGCGCGATGTGCGGCGGCGTACATGAAAGGAGGTTTATTATGTGCATAAGATACTGATAGACAGCTTATCAATCACATGGAAATACGACAACGTGGGCGAGCTTTACGAGCTTCTCGGACTTCAGGATGCAGAGATGCAGCCGAAGAAAACACGTTGGTATGACGGAGGAGAATATATAGACGGTGTTTTGATAGCTTACAATTTCAATGACGAACGTGAAATATCTGACACCTTTCTAAATATCTCCGGTAAAGGATGCCGCACGGTGGAGCAGTTGAATCCGGGTTTCGATTGGTTTGAATTTCTGTACCGGTACGACAGTCAGATCAGAGACAAAAAAGCACATATTTCACGTATAGATATCGCCTGTGACGTGGATGACGGATCTATTACGTATAACATGATTTACAAGTATTCCAAATCACAGCTTTATGTATCAAGAGCTAAGGAGCTCCCGGACTTGCGTGAAATGCGTACTGAGGTAGTTTATTACGGTTCCGAGAAATCGAATAGACTTCTGCGAATTTACAACAAAGCCTTGGAGCAGGGAATACCGGATACCGATTGGATGCGTTTTGAATTTCAGTTTCGTAATGACAGTGCAACATCATGGTATCTCAATTGGTGCGAGCACCGAGACATTGGCAAGCTCTATGCCGGAGTAATGATCGACTTCCTCCGCTTCGTCAGTCCTCCACGTGGGACGAGCATAAAGACCATCAAACAACACAGCAATCAGCACAGATTGCCTACAGTTACGTGGTGGTCAGACTTCATCGGCGCGGCAGAGCGAATCCCGCAACTCTATTTGCCCGGACAGGATTACACCCTTGATAGGCTGGAGCACTACCTTGAACATAACGTAGCAAGCTCCCTTAAGGCGTATATGATCGCCCACGATGGAGATATCGGTAAGCTTCTCGATGCAGTGAAGCATTGCAAGCTGAACGCAAAGCAGAAGCTAATGCTTGCGGAGCTTGATATGATGCGAGCTGAGCAGGTAGGAAAACAGATAGAATAGAAGAACATATTGAATAATTACGTAATTACTTAATACAAACGAATAGAATTTTGTAGCCTTATCCGGCTGATCACCGGGTAAGGCTTTTTTCCTTCCTCTAATTGCCCGGCGTCAGCCAGACTAACGGTGCCGTTCATGCGAGGATCCCGCGCCAAAGCGGACAGCACACTAACAATTACCAATATTGCCATTTTATCGCTGGAAGAAAAACGCCCACTTTGGCAACCCCCGACTGTAGTATCACGGGGGTAATACACGCCAAGAGTTTACGGCAAAAATCGCTCTTTTAGCCTTTGGCTATCTGACAAAATCGGGCGTTGATTTTGCAAATATTGAAAATTGTACCAAAAATGGAAAAACTACGGCGGCGACCATACAAAACGTGCATTTTGTTTAGGCTGCGTCAAGAGAGCAGCGAGCCGAAGGGAGCTGCTATCCGAATGCTGACGCAACTATACAAAATGCAAATTTTGTATAATAAAGGGAAGCGAAATACACATTAAATATATTAAAATATAGGAAAAACCGTCAGATGAACTGTTTTGCCAAGTTCACCCGACGGCGTATTTGTTTATTGTTTGAAGTGTCGTATCGCTGCGCTGTGCAATGCGTGTTGCTGTAATCATATCACCGGCATACGCTCACAGCGTTCCGCACCGGACATCTTGTTACTTGCACAATTACGATACTGTGTGCATAACCATCGATAATTACAGGAACTGTGCTGTGACAGCCTACAGCGTGTCTGCGGACGTACATTTATACGTTTCGATGTGTCCTGAACGCTCACAGCTTATCTGTAAAATCAGGCATATTACGGAACATCGACATAATTATCGAGTCAGTTGTAAGCGCGTTTGCAAAGTACAGAACTTCCCGTGCGTATGTTTTGCCGCGGCACAGCGTTTGAGAATTCAACTTACAAGTATTTCCCTTGGCAAGCAAATGCACCGGCAATGTTTTCAATTATACAAAATCCAACACAAATAATATATTACCCTATCTATTATACAAAATAATTACCAAAGTATAATTGCACTATAAGCATCCGTATACAACATTGCGAAGCCTCGGCTGATACCATCCCTCACGCGGATTTAAGGTATGCTGTACGAAGAAAACGCCAAGCCTTTCAGCAGTATCCATAATTGCGGTAGCACCTGCCGCTCCGCCCCATCCGAATTCTCCGAGATTTGCTATCGATCCGGACTTGGCTTTGTCAATGTGTGTGCGCACACCGAGTCCGTATCCGTAACCGACGAGGTGTGGCCAATTTAAATCTTTAAGTAATTCCGGCGACAGGCGATTGCATTTCATAAGCTCAACTGTTTTTGCGGACAAAATGCGGTTGCCGCTCTTCCCTATTCCGCCGCAAGACAGTGCCGCCATCAGCTTTACATAATCATCCACAGTGGTAGTAATACCTGCACCACCACTCTCGTAGTTGGGATATCCGCCGTAACCGCCCTGTACTTCCATTCCAACATTTTCAAAATGTCCAATGTTGTCAGAGCCTTTCTGTTGTGCTTCCACATCGGAAAGCTTCAGTTCTGCGGGATCATCCGGAATAAAGCGGTACTGAGACGCCATATTGCTTCGTATCTCGTCTGTGTGGCGGAATACGGTTTTGCTCATTTCAAGCGGACCGAATACGTTTTCCTGCAGGTATTCACCAAAAGTCTTGCCGCTCACAACGCTGATAAGTGCGCCCAGCACGTCATGGCAAAGTGAATACTGCCAATGTGTGCCCGGCTCAAATGAAAGCGGCTCATTTGCAAGCGCGCGTGCGAAATCAAGGGTTGTAAACATATTTTTCGATTCCTCACGAAGCTTTACAAGCGACGGACAATTAAAGTTATAGTTAAAACCTGCGGTCATACTGAAAAGATGCCCGACTTTTATTGAGTTCTTGGCGTTTTCAATATTTCCGTCTTTTGCTTTAACAGTCATATGACGAAATTCGGGGATGTATTCAGAAAGCGGATCGTTAAGGTCAATAATTCCCTGCTCCAACAGCTGTGCTCCGGCTGTAACGGCAGCAATTTTGGTACAGGAGTAGATATTGAAGTATTCGTCTCCGGTCATAGGCTTTTTAGTATCAAGATCGGAAACACCGGCGGCGTATTTATACACGGGCTTTCCGTCAAGCGTTACCGCCACAGCACATCCCGGAGTACGGTATTCTGCCATATAATCAAGAAAATTTTTAAGCTTTGTGAAATCCATTTGTGTTCTCCTTTATATAAAGACTGTATAATCCGGATGCCAAACTTTTTAGTGAGAGTTTATATCAAGTCAGGACATAAAATTTCATATAATATCTTTTTCGTGAAGAATTACACCATTTGCAACAAGTCGTTTTTGAAGTTCAATAATATCTATCTTTGAGAAATCATCTGTCATTGCCGCCGCTGTCCCGGCAGCCTGACCGGTAACAGCACAGCATGGTATAACTCTCATAATGTCCCACATTGTTTCACCTACCGAAGTACAACGACCGGCACATATAAGGTTTTTCACTTTAGAATTATATAAGGTTCTGAACGGCACCTCATATACAGGCCCACGCTTTTTCCAGTTTGAAACCATTCCGATAGAATCTTCAAAATGTTTATGCATCTCTGTATGTGACAATTCATACTCCCCAACAATCCGTCTTGTCATTCTTATTTGGGGCGTTGTGGCGATAGTTGCCGGCAGAAGAGTATCATCACTTTCGCGCTTTTTCAGAAAATCCGCATATGTGGATTGATGCGACATACACATTAGCTCTGACAGTTCCTCCCCGTCAAGTCCTGAAAACCGTCTGTCAACAAGTGGCTTAACCTTGTTTTCTTCAGTTCTTTCTTCATCCGGGATATCTGCAAAGCCAATTATATTAAGTTTATAACCATTATTTCCTACCGAATAGTACCATGCAGCAAGTACATTTCCCTGATTAAAGTTCTCAGTCGGAGCACCTGCAAAATGAGCAACATCACAATCACCGGTTGCATCAACTACTGATTTAACCTGATATGCAAATCTTCCTGATTTATTTTCTGTAATTATATGCTTAATCTTATTTTCACTTACGTTCACTCCGACAGCATATGTTCCATACAGTATGTCAACGCCTTCATCCATAAGAAGTTTTTCTGCCAAAATAGCAAAAAGCTGCGGATTATACTGAACCTCAAACCTTTTATCTGTTTGTGTGCGTGTTCCTTTGTTTTCAAGCCAATTTTCAGGATAACTTGCCTCTGCACCATGTAATATTGACAAACGAAGAAGTTCCTCTGCTATGCCAAATGATACTTGTCTGCCAAAGCCATCACAAAGCGGAAGATACATTGTTACAATACCTGCTGTACCAAGACCGCCAAGCATATACTGTTTTTCAAAAAGAACCACTTTGCTCCCTTGTCTTGCTGCTGCTAATGCTGCAGATATTCCGGCAAACCCTCCGCCACATACCGCAACATCATATTCTCCTTTGACCTCTGTCTTTATCTGCTCGTTTATTATCATATTTACAACCCTATTTAAAACTTTTAATATATTATCTTTATATGAATTTATATAGATTATAGCACAAAATGCAGTGTATTTCAAGAGGCGTGGAAAAATATAACAAAAAATCGTACAAAGACAGACATCCGGGTACGATTTTTTTAATATTCAATATTTGCAAATATAATATTTATTTCCTTCTGTCATATCTTATCATTGCGGCGGTTATTGAGAGTATCACAAGAACATTTCCCACAGCAGAACCGTAGGCAAGATTTGACAGATTATATGTAAGCCAAAAAGGTGCCGCAAGGAGCGAAATCTTCCTTATGTGTGCTTCTTTTGTTATCCATAATGCAGTGACCTCAAGGACGATGCCAAAGATTGCAAACATGCTGAATATATTTTCGTAAAGCACAAGACCGACCGCAGTTAATAACACATTTATCGCGATCATAGTTATAATACAGTATCTTCGTATCGGCGCTTTGTCCTTGTATTTTGCAATAACAGATGAAATCATACCGAGAAAATCAAGTACAGCGCCTTCAAAAGCTCCAAGCATCACATACTGAAGTATGTACAAAGCTCTTGACAGGATGTTGACGGCAAGTATATTTTTTCGACTTTTGAACTGAAAGCTAAGTAAAAACGAGGCAACTGCCGCTATTCCGATAATCTGTGCCGCAATAATCACGGTATAATTTCCTCCCCTTCTTCGAAGCTTATCACGGGCGATAAAAAAGCCAAAAGCAAACGCTTTTGACTTTCTTATGGTGCGAGAAACGGGACTTGTGAGAACCCTACGAGCAGCCGCCTCCGGCGTCAGCTCGGCCAAGAATCCCGTGGGGATTCTTGCATACGATTTCTTCGAACCATATCACGGACGATAAAAAAGCCCAAAGCAAATGCTTTTGGCTTTTTTATGGTGCGAGAAACGGGACTTGAACCCGTACAGTGTGAACTACACGCCCCTCAAACGTGCGCGTCTGCCAGTTCCGCCACTCTCGCATAATATGTGTGCCGTTAAACGACTTATATATTATACACTATTGTATCCTATTTGTCAATAGCTTTTCTAAAAAATATTACATTTTGGCAAAATATTTTCGGATGCTTTCAGCACATCGCTTCGCGATGTGCTCAAGAACAGCGACCGTTCCATCTTTAACATTTACAATTGCGCACTTGATTTTATCAGACGATGGGTGTATAATAAAAAACGATTTAATTCTTGAAAGGATAATATAAAATGACAGACAGAGAAATTGCCGAGCTTAGGCGGAGGCTTGCACCCGATAAAAATAATATCACGACACTTCGCGGACGGTATGTAAACGAGAAAAAAGAGACCATCCACGAGTTTTCCACCTCCTTTTATATGCTTCCCGAGGAGGAAATAGAAAAATACCTTGCCATATTCCGCCGCGCAATGTCCGGAACTAACGGAAAAAATCTTATAGATATCGCCTTTTCTATACCGCAGGTGGAATCTGGCGTGGAGCACGGACTGCTCACTTCCCTGCGTCAGTCGCGGCTTAAGGATGATGAGGCGGCTAAAAACTTCTTCGATAAAGCCGCTGAGGGACTGAATCTTGAGGGAAACAACCTTATTCTCCTTATGACCGATGCGTACGATGTCCCCAAAAAGCACCGCGACGACGGCGACTTGGAGGAATCCTCGTCGGTGTTCACCTACATAATGTGTGCCGTGTGCCCCGTTAAGGAAGCAAAATCCACACTTGCCTATGACCCCACAAAGCAGGGATTCCACACACGCTCATGCGAGTGGAACGTGTCTGCCCCCGAGCTTGGTTTTCTCTTCCCTGCCTTTGATTCAAGGCAGACCAATATATACAACGCGCTGTACTATGTCAAGAATCCGGACGATAACTGCGAGACCTTTGCAAACGGTCTGTTCGGTACGGATCTGCCGCTTCCGGCAGGTGAGCAGAAAGCCATATTTGAAACTGTCCTCGGCGAAACGCTCGGTGTGGAATGCAGTTACGGCGTTGTGCAGGCAATACACGATGATATCGCCTGCCGCATTGAGGAGCATAAGCTCTTAAAGGAGCAGGAACAGCTCACAATAACCCGTACCGATATCGCATCCATTCTTGAATCCTGCGGCGTATCTGAGCCAAAAATCGAAGAATTTAAGCATAAATGCGACGAGGAATACGGTGACAGCGCACCGATTTATCCCAAAAACATCGTTGAGCCTAAAAAGCTTGAGATAAAGACTCCCGATGTGACCATAAAAGTGAATCCCGAGAGAGGCGATCTCGTTGAGACGCGCGTAATTGACGGTGTGAAATACGTGCTTGTACGCGCCGATGCGGATGTGACGGTCAACGGCGTTTATGTTGATATAAATGAATAAAATTTTACGCTTCACCGGTACGTGGTGAAGCGTAATTTATTTTCCAAAACAATACAAATTTATGACTGCATAACTAAAGCCGACAGACGGCAATACTACCTGTAGAAAGCAATACTTTCACAGGAAAGGCAAAATATTATGAAGTCAAACACCTACAGCCGCAAGGTTGAAATATGCGGCGTAAATACAGCCGCACTCCCAACGCTAAACGCTGAAGAAAAGCGTGAATTGCTTATTAAATCCAAGGAAGGCGACGACTTTGCGAGAAATACCCTGATAAACGGAAATCTCAGACTTGTTTTGTCTATAATTCAGCGATTTGCAAGCCGCGGAGAGAATCTCGATGACCTTTTTCAGGTCGGATGCATCGGTCTTATAAAAGCGGTTGACAATTTCGATACTACGCTTGATGTAAAATTTTCCACCTACGCCGTTCCAATGATAATCGGCGAGATACGAAGATATCTTCGTGACAATAACGCAGTGCGCGTCAGCCGCTCTGTCCGCGATCTTGCATACCGCGCACTTCAGGCGCGCGAGCAGCTCACAAGAACGCTTGACCGTGAGCCGACTCTTGAAGATATTGCAAAGCTTGTGGATGTACCAAAGGAAGAAGTTGGCGCGGCACTTGAAGCAATAGTTGAGCCGGTCAGTCTCTATGAGCCGGTATTTTCCGACGGCGGTGATTCCATTTATATAATGGATCAGATAAGCGACAACGACAATACCGACGAGGCGTGGCTTGAAGATATCGCACTGCGCGAAGCAATGAAGCGTCTTTCGCCAAGGGAGAAAAATATTATCGAAATGAGGTATTTCAAGGGGCGCACGCAGATGGAAATAGCCGGTGAGATCGGCATTTCCCAGGCACAGGTGTCGAGAATCGAAAAATCGGCACTGGAACGAATCAAAAAGGATATGTGAAATCCATATGAAAATCCCCAAGGAGCTGCTCCTTGGGGATTTTTTCGCGGTGCTACTATCAGTGAACCTGTTCTATCTTAATAACGTTGGAATTGCCGGATTTGCCGTTTATCTGACCGCCGGTCATAACCACGCTGTCGCCCTTTTCAAGGGAATATATTTCCTCAGCACGCTTCATGGCACTGTAGAACATAACCTCCATTGAGGAAAACTCCTCGCACATCACGGGAGTTACACCCCAGCTGAGATTCAGCTTGCGCCATACCTTTTCCGATGTGGTCATACCGAGAATGTCCACAGGGCATCTGAAACGGCTTACCATTCTTGCGGTCTTACCGCTTATGGAGTTGACTACAAGACCCTTTGCATCAAGTGCTATTGCCATGGAGCAAGCAGAATGAGAGAGGGCATCTATGCTGTTGCGTATCTTGAATTCCGTAGTTCTGAAGCGCTCACTGTAATCTATGGTTCGCTCGGTGAATGCGGCGATCTCTGCCATGTTTTTTACTGCCTTTACGGGATATTTTCCCGATGCCGTCTCGCCGGAAAGCATGACAGCCGAGGTGCCGTCGTATACGGCATTTGCAACGTCGGACAGCTCTGCTCTTGTGGGGCGCGGATTGTGTATCATGGATTCTAGCATTTCCGTGGCGGTTATAACTCTGATACCGAGAAGTCTGCACTTGTTGATAAGATATTTCTGTATTGAGGGAACCTCAATGAACGGTATTTCCACACCAAGGTCGCCGCGGGCTATCATTATTCCGTCCGCAAGCTCGCATATTTCTTCAATGTTGTCAACACCGGAGCGATTTTCTATCTTTGCGATAATATCAATCTGCTCGCCGCCGTTTTCGTTGAGGAAGTTTCTTATGTCGCGCACGTCGTTTTTATTTGATACAAAGGATGCCGCCACAAAATCTATATCGTTCTGTATACCGAAAAGAAGATCAGCCTTGTCCTGCTCACTTAAAAATTCGTGCTTCATTACGATGCCCGGGAAATGCATACTCTTTCTGTCGGAAAGCTCGCCGCCCACAACTACCTTGCATATAACGTCGTGCCCCTGTATTTCGGTGACATTGAATATAACAAGTCCGTTGTTTACGGTTATGGTGTCGCCGCAGGAAAGATCATCTGTCAGATGCGCGTAGTTGACAGCAACTCGCTCTTCGTTTCCAACGATATCATCAGTGGTAAATATAAAAGTATCTCCCTCGCGAAGAGTCACCTTCTTATTTTCAAAGGTCTTTATTCTGTATTCCGGACCCTTGGTGTCAAGCATTATAGCAACAGGCAAACCGAGCTTGCTTCTCACCTTTTTGATGGTGTCGATCTTGGTCTGATGGTCCTCGTGTGTTCCATGGGAGAAGTTGAGTCTCGCTACGTTCATGCCCTCAAGGCACATTTTGGTAAGAGTCTCTTCATCCTCGCAGGCAGGTCCTATGGTGCATATAAGTTTGGTCTTTCTCATTTTTTTGGGTAGTCTCCTTGGTTTTCGCTATGCTAAAAATTCTATGTTATTATTGTACCATGTTAACACTAAATTGTCAAGATATGTACGCATAAATATATGGAAATTCGTTCCAATGGGAATATTACCGTGAACGGAGCATCGAGGATGCCTGTCCCTACGAGTGTTACTCAGTCACCACATACCGCGCGCCGCAAAGCGGTCGCGCCCCCCAAAACACAAACGATTACCGCAACCCAAGCCGCCGGAATGGTGAGGACCCATGCAGGCGGCGCGAGTGTGGCGTCCTAACGATTCTAAAATTACATCGCCTCAGCGGTGTGATAATTCCCTGTATAAAGTTCTTTGCGGATGCTTTCAGCACATCGCAAGCGATGTGCTCAAAAACAGCGACCGTACCCCACACAAAAAATCCCCAAGAAGCAAACGCTCCTTGGGGAGATTTTATATGCATATAATTAGTGCTTGAAATGTCTCTGACCGGTGAAGATCATTGCAATGCCGTACTTGTTGCAGGCATCAATGGACTCCTGGTCGCGGATAGAGCCGCCGGGCTGGATGATAGCGGTGATGCCAGCCTTGTGAGCAGCCTCAACGCAGTCGGAGAACGGGAAGAATGCATCGGAGGCCATAACACTGCCTGCCGCTCTGTTCTTCTCTGTTCCCTCAAGCTCGTTGGCATATCTTATTGCAAGCTCAAGAGCGGTGATACGGTTGGTCTGACCGGGGCCGATACCTGTTGTAATGCCGTTCTTTGCGAGAACGATAGCATTAGATTTGGTGTGCTTAACAACCTTCATAGCAAACTTAAGATCAGCCATTTCAGCCTCGGTGGGAGCCTTTTCGGTAACAACCTTAAGCTCGGCATCGTCGTAAACGCCGATATCGCGCTCCTGTACGAGAAGACCGCCTGCAACACGCTTCATGTCAAGCATATCCTTGGTGTTGGGCTTTGCGATCTCAGGGAGTCTGAGGATTCTGATGTTTGCCTTCTTCTGAAGGATTTCAAGAGCATCAGCATCGAAATCGGGAGCGATAACGATCTCAACGAAGATCTTGTTGATCTCGGCTGCGGTTGCCGCATCAACCTTGCGGTTGCAAGCGATAATACCGCCGAAAATGGAAACGGGATCTGCATTGTATGCGTTCATGTAAGCGGCGTAGATGTCGTTTCCAACGCCAACTCCGCAGGGATTTGCGTGCTTAACTGCAACAACGCAGGGCTCGTCAAATTCCTTGAGGCACTCAAGAGCACCGTTGGTGTCATTGATGTTGTTGTAGGAAAGCTCCTTGCCGTGAAGCTGCTCTGCCGCCGCAAGAGTACCGTCGAAGTGACCGATCTCCTTGTAGAAAGCCGCAAGCTGACCGGGATTCTCGCCGTAGCGCATATCCTGTACCTTTTCGTAGGTGAGAGAAAGCTTTTCAGGGAATATGGGCATATCGGTCTCAACACGAAGATAGGACTGAATAAGTGTGTCGTATGCCGCAGTGTGGTTGAATACCTTGTAAGCAAGCTTCAGGTTGGTGTCTACAGATACCTTGCCGTTAGCCTTAAGCTCATCAATAACGGTTGTGTAATCAGCAGGATCAACGATAACGGAAACGTCCTGGTAATTCTTAGCCGCCGCACGGAGCATTGTAGGACCGCCGATGTCGATGTGCTCGATTGCGTCCTCACGGGTAACGCCGGGCTTCATGATGGTGTCCTTGAAAGCGTAGAGGTTGATAGCTACAATGTCAATAGGAGTAACACCAAGCTCAGCGATCTGAGCCATGTGCTCAGGATTGCTTCTCATCGCAAGAATACCTGCATGAATGAGGGGATGGAGGGTCTTAACACGTCCGTCAAGACATTCCGGGAAGCCTGTAACGTCGGAAACCTGAGTTACGGGGATTCCGGCATCGTTAATTACCTTCCATGTTCCGCCTGTTGAGAGTATTTCGTAGCCGAGAGCGTCAAGCTCACGAGCAAACTCAACAACGCCTGTTTTGTCGGTAAGACTGATTATTGCGCGCTTTTTCATTGGTTTTTACCTCGTATGTGTTTATTTGTATACTATTATATCAGAAATTATCTGCAAGGTCAAGTGTTATTGTGACGAATATAAGCGAAAAACGGCGAAAAATTTCGCTGTTTTTCCAAGAGCGGGCTCAGATAAGAGTTTTTTCATCAAACCAATAGAGATTTTCGTCCCCTGTTGAATTCACGGTTTCCGGGGTGGATGTTGAAGCAAAAATTCGACCAAAATGCACAATCCACCACAATACTTGCAAATTACGACATAATTATGTATAACGTATTGAAATATCAAGTAGCTTATGATAAAATGATTTTGGGAGAGATTTTATCTTTAAATAAGTGCCTTTCCCGGAATATGTTGTAAGGAGAATTGCAGAAATGTCACAATGTTTTGCAAAACCTGATGCCCGTATTATAAAGTTTGATACGGCGTCCAATATGGAAAAAAATAAAAATACGCTTTGCGTCTGCGGTGACGGAATCACACACGGTAAGTATGAAATCGTCACAAAAGACGATCCCGATGCTCCATATATAAAGTTTTATCATCAAGCAACTCCCGTTCAGTATAAATCATACCGCTGTATTCCTCAGTTCAGCGAGCCGAATTTTATCACCGCTGAATATAAGTATGTGCGCGTGAAATACAGAACAACCGACAAGGTTGCTTCGTCCATCACCTTCAGACGTTCCTCAAATATCCCAAAAATCGTTCCAAACACCAAGCTTTCAAACGGCGAATGGGTCGTATCAGCGCCCTTTGAAGTGTCCGAGGACATTATGGAGCTGTTCGTTGGTAAGGGCAATGTCATGATGGAATATACCGCCGAGCATTTCGATGCGGATATATGCATAAAAGAGGTTGCTTTCTTCAAATCCGAAGCTGACGCATACGCGTACTACGGCGACGAGCCTGTTGTGCCAACTCCTGAAAGCGAAAATCATCAGATAAAAATAATGGGCAATGATATCGCAAATTATAAGATAGTCATTCCTGTGAATTCCTGCGCAGAAGTTGCAAATGCCGCGAATATCCTTGCAGATTACATAAAGTCCCTCTGCGGCGTCAATCTCCCTGTTGTCACCGACGACGAGCCTGACGGCAAGTATGAGATACTCATGGGAAGCACCAACCGCAAGCTGTCTGGCGTATACCTTAAGGAGCTTCTTGATGCAGGTGCACCCTACACCGTATATTGCAGTGAAATTGTGGGAAACACACCTGTTATAAACGCACTTGTTCCTGCGGCGTGCGAGCAGGCTGTAGAGAAATTTGTCATGACGTACCTTTACAAGGGTATGCCGCAAATTCCGGAAATAATAGACATTGACGCTCCTATCCGCTTCTCCGGTCATGTAATCAGACACAGCCCATACGCTGTTTACGATGATCCGGTCAATGTGGCTGATCCTACCGTATTCTGCGAGGATTTTGCATCCGACAAGGGTTACTTCACCGAGGAAAACGGCGAAAAGCTCTGGAAATACGAAAACGGAGCATATGTTTACACCGGAAACGGCTATTCTGTATCCTATGTTCACGTTTACGAGCAGAATGTGTCCGAAACAGTGACCCTCTCCTACAAAAATGCCGATAAATACGCTAATTTCGGTCTTGTGGCGCGCTATGTTGCCTCTGCCGGCTATGCAAAGGCAGGTTATGACTTCAGACGAGGTGAATGGTACATCGAATTCCGCGAAGGCTTCGACCTTGGCGTTATGCGCTGGGCAAGCAAGCCGGATGTCCTCACTCCCGATACAAAATACACACTGAACTTCACCGTTGACGGCAAAAAAGCAACTCTCACAGTCAACGGCGAGCCTACGGTTGAATGTGAGATATACCACGTAACTCCCGGCTGTATCGGCGTTTATGCCGACGGCGTTACGGTGACGGCTGAGAACTACAAGGCTGTGCTTCTGTCCGGTGAGGGCACGATATTCAGAAATGCCGTTCATACCCTGCTCCCCGATGACGAATACCGTGAGGGCGGCTCTGTTATCGTTCTTAAGGACAACGTATGGATGTACCGCCATCAAAGAGGCGCGGCGTTCAAATCCCTTGACAACGGTACTACATGGGAGCGCACCGAAAAATGGGCTGATATAACCAGCTATTTCAACCTGCTTCGCCTTAACAACGGTGCCATCATGCAGATCGCACGAAAGACCGTTGACGGTGTAGATTACGTCTACTCGCGCTCAAGCACCGACGAGGGTGTTACATGGACAGATGACGGAATCATCTGCCCGGCGGTTCATCCGAAGCTTGGCGTTGGCAGCGGAAACATGAACGATAAGATCATGCAGTCCGGAAGAGACGACAGAATATTCTTCAGCCTGAACTATGATAACAGGTCTACCGATATCAACACCAAGCGTGTATTCTGCGAGTACTACTACTCTGACGATAACGGAAAGAGCTGGTACAAGGCTGACATGGGCTCTCTTGACATAAAGGACAACGGCAATACCACATTCTTCGGTGAAAACAAGCTTCTTGAATGTGCTGACGGAACTATTCGTATGTACTGCTCATGGAACCGCATGGGAAATATCGTGTATTCGGACTCCAAGGACGGCGGTATGACCTTCGGACCGCTTCAGAATCTTGAAGGCTTTATCTCATCCCATTCAAGTATGCAGTTTGTCCGCGACCCATACGGTCCTACAGATACGTCATACTTTATGGTATGGGTCTATAACATAGGTGAGCGCGACCCGATCCACCCTGTCCGCGCAAGACTCTGCCTTGCCTACAGCACCGACGGTAAGGAATGGGAGTACCTGGGTGATATCTGGCGCTGGGAATGCAGATGGCGCGGCGGATACGTAAGTGCGCCCATTTGTCATCTCGTTGACCCCTTTATCAAGCTCACAGAGGATTACATCATCACAGGATCGGGGATTTCCGAAAAATTCGGTAAGGACTATCACAACGAACAGCGTCAGCACATCTGGGCGATTCGCCGTGACACACTTCCCTCCGGCAAGAAATATAACAAAAACACAAAGAAATTTACTCTTTAATAATTGCCTGTAAATATGTGTTAGTGATGCCTCAACTCTGAAAAATGCATAATCCAACACAATATTAGTAAAATACGACATATTTTCGTCTATCATATTGAAAAAATCAATCGTTTATGTTAAAATATGTATGATGGGTGTCTTGTAATCATATTTACAAGTGCTCTCTAAAATCTTTTATAAAAAGGAGAATCAAAAATGTTACCAAAGCTTGGAAAAATTATTTCCATTGCCGCGGCAGCTATGCTCTGTCTTACAGCATCGCTGACGGCAGTCAGTGCGGAGCAGCTTATTACCGCTACGGCTCCCGAAACCGCTACGGCTCCCGCAGCCACTCCGGAGGCTCGTATCATCAGATTTGATACAACGCCCAACATGATCAAAAACAAAAACGCTCTCGGTGTAATATCGGACGGTGTTACACAGGGCAAATACAAGATTATCACAAAGGACGACCCCGATGCGCCTTATATAAAGCTTCTTTATGAGGGCAAAGTAACAAAGTACAATGCTTACCGCTGTATTCCTCAGTTCAGCGAAGCAAACTATATCACAAGCGACTTCAAGTTTGTACGCGTTACATACAGGTCGACTGATGCTGTTGCGGCTTCCCTTATCTTCAGACAGTCCTCCAACCTGCCGAAAATAGTTCCCAACACCAAGCTTTCAAACGGCGAGTGGGTTATCTCTGCTCCTGTTGAGCTTCCGGAGGGCGTTATCGGCGGATTCGTTGGCAAGGGCAATATTATGCTTGAATATACCGCTGAGCACGAAGATGCGGATATGTGCATAAAGGAGATCGCGTTCTTCAAGAGCGTAGAGGATGCATATGCATACTACGGTGAAGAAGTTCCGCCTCCTCCTGAAAAGCCCGCTTATTCCGCAATCACATTCGGTGCGGCAGGCAACGCAGGTATCCTCTCTGAAGCGAATTACGGTAAGTATGAAATAGATCAGGTTGAAGAAGCGGTAAAGATAGTCTATACCGAAACTACCAACTTCCAGAATGTTCACTACATGGCGAAGATCAGATTCGAGGATCCCAGCGACTATTACACTGACTTCACCTATATGCGCATTCTGTACAGTGCAAAGCATCCTGACGGTGTTACTACCGCAGAGTTCAACATGAAGAATGACGCAGGCGGAGCGCCCCTGTCGATCTCCAAGGATCTTAAGGACACAAACGGCGAATATGTAATGACCGAAACATTCCTTCTCCCCTCAAGCTTCCCTGCACGTTTTGCAAAGGGCGGTCACTTCTCGTTCTATACCACTACCGCTGTAGATGGCGGCGAATACTCCATAAAGGGTATCTTCCTCTTCCCCACCAAGGAAGCGGCTGACAATTTTGTTTATGTGAAAGAGACCCGTCCTGTAACTATCGCAGGTAACGATATTTCTAAGTATAAGATAGTTATCCCTGAAAATTCAAGCAGCTACGTTTACGATGCAGCATCTTCTATTTCCAAATATGTTAGCACTGTAAGCGGTCACACTCTCCATATCGTTACCGATGATGTGGACGAGAGCAAGTACGAGATCCTCGTAGGTCCGACAAACCGTAAGGCTTCCGGTATTTACCTTAACGAGCTTATGGCGGACGGCGCAAGCTACGCTGTATACTGTGGCGACCTCGTAGATGAAAAGATAGTTCTGAACGCGTATGTTCCCGCGGCTTGCGAAGTGGCTGCTGAAAAGTTCCTCATGTCCTTCCTCTACATGGGAATGCCCGACGTTCCGGATGAAATCAAAGTTGAGGGAAAAGTACGTTTCTACGGCAATGCTGTAAAATACAGCCCCTACGAAGCTTACAACACTCCTTATACCGTTAATGTATCTGATCCTATAGTATTTACAGAAGATTTCACCGATGATGAGGGTTACTTCACCGAAGAAAACGGTGCAAAGCTCTGGAAATACCAGAACGGCGCACTTACTTATGGCGGCAGTGATTACTCTGTAGCTTATGTTCATGTATACGAGCCTAACGTATCCGTTACTGCCACTGTTTCCTACACCAGCGCCGCTAAAAAAGGCAGCATGGGTCTTATCGCACGCTATGTTTCTCCCGACGGTTACGTAAAAGCCGGCTATGATTTCAGAACCGGTGAATGGTACGTTGATTTCCGCGAAGGTATTGACCTTAGCCTTATCCGCGCAGGAAGCGCGGCTGCTACAGTTGCTCCTAACACCGAATATGTTCTTAATCTTACACTTAACGGCAAGAAGGCTGTATTCACCGTTAACGGTGCGGTTGTTGTTGAGTGTGAAGTTGAGCATATCACTCCCGGTCGCTTTGGTGTATATTCCGACGGCGTTTCGGTATCTGCCGACAACTTTGAGGCAGTGCTTATGTCCGGTGAGGGTACTATTTTCAAGGATGTAGTTCATCATGTACTTCCCGACGAAATGTTCCGTGAGGGCGGCTCTGTAGTTATCATGGATAACAACGTATGGAAGTATCAGAACCACAGAAATGCGGCATTCCAGTCTATTGACAACGGTGCTACATGGCAGCGCACCGACCTTTGGGTCAACAACTACGGTTACATGAACGTATTCAGACTCAACAACGGTCAGCTCATTCAGGCAGGCACTAAGAGCGTTGGCGGCGTTGACTATGTTGTTGCAAGGCTCTCCTCCAACGATTCCAAGACTTGGATCGAGGGCGGCGTTATCTGCCCTGTGATCCACCCTGAAATGGGCGTTGGCGGCGGAAACATGAACGACAAGTTCTCTCAGTCCGGTACTACCAACAGAATTTTCTACGGTCTCAACTATGACAACAGAGGCAACGACTTCACCAAGAAGGTATTCTGCGAATACTACTATTCCGACGACAACGGTCTTACATGGAACCGCTCCGAAACCGGTTCTCATGAGATTGAAGGTGCGAAGGACGAAAAGTTCTTCGGTGAGAACAAGCTCCTTCAGTGTGCTGACGGCACTGTTCGCGCATACTGCTCTTGGAACATTCTCGGAAACATCATGTATGCAGAATCCACTGACGGTGGCGTAACCTTCGGTCCTTTCAAAGAGCTTGAAGGCTTCAAGTCCTCTCATTCCAGTATGCAGTTTGTTCGTGACCCCTACGGTCCTACCGACACCACCTACTACATGCTTTGGTGCTATGATGACGGCGTTGACCAGAACGGTCTTCCCAAGCGTTCAAGACTCTCTCTTGCATACTCCACTGACGGTCAGAATTGGGATTACATCGGTGACATCTGGCGTTGGGAGTGCAGATGGCGCGGAGGCAGCAACAGTATTGCTATTTCTCACATCGTTGACCCCTTCATCAATGTAACTGAGGACTATATCGTATGCGGCACAGGTCTTTCCGAGAAATTCGGTTCTGACTACCACAACGAACAGCGTCAGCACATTTGGTCCATTCCCAAGGCATCGCTTCCTGCTGCAAGAACAATAAACAAGTTCACTGATGTTCCGCTGGGAACCTCCTACTACAGCGCAATCAACTTCGTAACCGAGAAGGGTCTCTTCAACGGCACATCCGAAACTACCTTCTCTCCCTCCACTACCATGACACGCTCCATGTTCGTGACCGTTCTCGGTCGTCTTGACGGTGCTGATATGTCGGCGTACACCACACCTACATTCAAGGATGTAGTGGCAGGTCAGTGGTACACCTCTTACGTTGAGTGGGCGGCTGCAAACAATGTTGTAAACGGCATTGGCAACGGTCTCTACGGCGTTAACGGCGAAGTTACCGTTGAGCAGATTTGCCTCATGCTCTCCCGTTACAACGGCTCCAAGTCCGCGGCGACTGCATCCGGCAAGACCGTGGCAGACTTCACCGACGGCGCGTCTGTATCCTCTTGGGCGGCAGACGGCGTTAAGTGGGCAGTCGAAAACGGCGTATACGCAGGTCAGGGCGGCAAGCTGAATCCCACCGCTCCTGCATCCCGTGCACTCGTTGCAACCATGTTCCACAACTACGTAACCGTTTACGGCGAATAATGATGAGAATAGCTCCTACCTTGTGTGGGAGCTATTTTTTTGTGTAGAGGACACGCGGCTGTTCTTGAGCACATCGCATAGCGATGTGCATAGAAAGCCTGGCAAAGAACTTTATACAAGGAATCACCTACCGCTAAGGCAACGTGAATGCAGAATCGCTCGTACGCCATACTCGCGCCGCCTGCATGGGTCCTCACCATTCCGGCGGCTTTGGGTTTCAGTAATCGTTTGTGTGGTGGGCGCGACCGCGTGGCGGCGCGCATCTAATTTTTGAATTATGTTCAAATTTGAATTGTATATTGACAAAAAACTGATAATATGTTATAATGAACCTAGGTGTACAAATCTTTAATTTATGAGGAGAAATTTTAAGATGAAGAAATTTTTGAGACCTATTTTTGCAGTCGTTTCAGCTATGCTTGCGGTAGTCTTGACTATCTCAATGACTGTAAGCGTATCTGCGACTGCCCCGGATGTATTATATGTTCCTTATAATACGTTTACCGAGGACACCACTCCGGACACACTTCCCGAACCCGTTATCATGAGCTTTACTGACGAGGATCCTTGGCACAATGACGGTGGTTGGTTTGATCGTAATGATCCTCAGAAATACAGCTTCTTCGAAGATACAGGCGGAGAGGGGGAGCTGTATAAGTTTGTGAGCGTTAAAGACGCCAACGATGATGAATCTACCGCTCTCCAGCTTTTATACGACGAATACGACTCTTTACCATCGTATCGCGTTATGCCGAAATTCGTAAAGAACTCGGACAACAGTCTGCCTGTTGAGCTTACTGAGGACCATAAATATATCAGTATAATTTATATGACAAAAGACGAACTCCCCGGCACCCTGACTATAACCAACAACCTCACGGGAGATACAGTTACTCTTGCTAATAACACCTCTGTTTCTCAGGGTGAATGGGTATGCTCCTATGCTCGTGATATTTCATCATCCGATATACTTGCCCGTTTTCTTAATGGCGGTCACTGCATGATTGCATATCGTGCATTTAATAGCGATTCAACCGATGCTGAATTTTATATCAAGGAAATCGGATTCTTTGGCTCTGAAGAGCAGGCTTATGATCACTACGAAAATAGTTATGAATTACCCGACGGGGTTGATTTCTCAACGATGACCTTTGATATCGTCGGCACAGGTACTACCCTTGACGGTACTAAATACGGCGTTCATTCTATCAATGATGAAACCGGTGACCTTGACATCACCTATGCTAAATCAACCAATGCGCAAGGTTATGAAGACTACACATGTAAAACGAGCTACCCCATAAAGTACATGGCGAAGGTGAAATTCACAAGCACCGACTATATTAACAGTAATCACCGATTTATGCGTGTGCTTTATGCCGCTGATCACCCGGACTCTTTCACTGAGCCTGCTTCTATGTATATGCTGAACGACGGCTACAGTAAAGAGCTTATTCGCCTTTCCAATAATGTCACAGATACAAACGGAAATTACGTTCTCACTGACACCGTATATCTGCCCGACGGTATTATCAGCAGACTTTCGGCAACAGGTGCTTATACCGCACTTACTCACTGTTCCCTGTTTACAAACACCAACGTTGAGGGTGCTACATACAGTATAAAGGCTATCTATTTCTTCCCCTCAAAAGAGGCTGCGAATGCGTTCACTTATACCGCTCCTTCTTCAACTGTAACTCTTAACGGAAACGATATCACAAACTATCAGATAGTTATCGCCGAAGATGCCCCCATAAAAGTTGTCGAAGCGGCAAAAACGCTTGTGTCGAGTGTAAGAGTTCTGACCGGCGAAACTCTTTCTATAGTTACCGACTCTGCGCCTGAAGATGATTATGAGATTCTTGTAGGTGTTTCCAACCGCGAACTGTCCTACTCGAAAAATGACGAAGATGAGTATCAGTCCGCCTTCGCATTCATGGATGGAGATACGTTTGTTGTAACTTCCCCACACGCTCCGTCAACGGCGGTGATCATGAAGCATATCGTTGAAGATTTCATGGGAGCAAAGCTTCTTGCAAAGCCAAAGAGCGTATCTATAGCGGAAGACTTTTCTCTTGAATACGAGTACTCAAGACTTGTTAAGCAAGATTGGGATGCTTACGACGAGACAGTTGCTGATCCCGACAGATTCTACGACCGTTTCGGCTTTGACAACGGCTTCTGGACCGAGGAAAATGCCGCTGACAATTGGCATTTCGAGGACGGCACATACAATTCCGACGGCAACGGTAAAACACTTTCCTACATCCATACTTTTGAGCCAAATGTTGAGTACAACATGGATATTATGTACACTGACGCTGACAGCGACGGCGACATGGGTCTCATGCTCCGCTATAATTCGGCTGACGCTTACGTAAAAGCAGGCTATGACTTCGAAACTTCGAAATGGCACATAACCTCCCGTGAAGGCGCTGACTTCTATAAAGTAAGACACGCTTCTTCCGAAGAAGTCGAGATTGAGCCCGGCGAATGGTACAGCCTCAAGTTCATCGTTAACGGCACAACTGCTACCCTCTCTGTTGACGGAGAAGATATCCTTTATGTGGACGACCTTACTCATGTGACTCCCGGACGTATTGCAGTATACGCCGATGATGTTGCTATGAGTGTAAAAAATGCCGACATCTATATGCTCAGCGGTGAGGGCACTGTTATCCCCAATGTAGCTCACACTAAGCTTGAAACAAATGCATACACCGAGGGCGGCACCGTGCACGAGCTTAACGACGGCACGCTGGTATATCACCACCAGAACGGTTACGGATTCTATTCAAATGATAACGGCGTTTCGTGGGTTGAGAGAGAGCCCCGCTTCCCTACATCTTACGGTTACATGAACGTTATCCGCCTTCTCCCCAGAGATGGGCAGGATCACGGCGATTTCATGCAGATCATCACCGGGGACGACGGCAAGAAGTATTCCGCCACATCGAACGACGAAGGCAAGAACTGGACCATAGGCAAAAATCCCATCTGCAGTGGTAAGTATCAGAGTACAACAGCAGTTGCCGTAAATATGAACGACAAGCTGTTCCAATCTGCAAAAAACGGCAGAATCTTCTACAGTCAGAGCTATGAAGCCACCAGCGGTTCTGTTGACGGAAGAAAGGTATTCTGCGAGTTCTACTATTCCGACGACCACGGCGACACATGGACTAAGTCCAATACAGATTCGTGGACGATTGAAGGCAACGGAAATCAGACCTACTTCGGCGAATGCAAGATACTTGAGTGTGAAGACGGCACTATCCGTATGTACAACTCCTGGAACGATTACGGCTGTATCGTTTACAGCGAATCCACCGACGGCGGCGCGAACTTTGGTCCGCTTGTAAAGATGACGGACTTCCCCTGCTCACGTTCTTCCATGCAGTTTGTCCGTGACCCCTACGCTGATAATGCGACCACCTATTACATGGTATGGGTAAACGCTGAAGGCTATACCATAGACGGCACTATGCCTCGCGCCCGTCTCACTCTTGCAAAGTCAACTGACGGTAAAGAGTGGGAGATACTCGGTGACATCTGGCGCTGGGAATCCAATTATGCGATTGGAGCACATATAAATCACGTTGTTGACCCCTTTATACAGGTAACAGAGGACTACGTTATTGTAGGATCCGGCATCTCGGAGAATATCGGTCTTTCTACAGATGCTGCTATATCCAGCTCCCACCATTCGCAAAGACAGCACATTTACTCCATCAAGAAGTCCACTCTTGGTGCCGAGCTTCCTCCTATTGTATATTACGGTGACGCTAATTCGGACGGCAAGGCAACTCTTGAAGATCTTACGATATTCAACCGCTATCTTGCAAGCTGGACAGATTACAATGACGAAGTGTACGATTTCACAACCTTCGATCTTAATGACGACGGTGCTATAACTCCTCTCGATTCCGTACTCTTTGCACGTCACCTTGCAGATTGGGACAAATATAGAGATATTGAGCTTATCAAGTACATCCCGAACGTGTCAAATGACAGATACATTATCACCTCCGGCTCTACGAGGACTCCAAAAGTAGGAACCGCTTCGGAAGTAGGCCTCCCTGCTGCTATCTACGGCAATGATAATGCATCCTACTACAGATACGACAACTACGCGGTCGAGCTTGAAACCGGTGAAAAGGTTCCGGTTTACTCCACTGTAAAATTGAATACCAACCGTGTATACAGAGTTGATGAGAATAACGTAGCATACGTTACGGATGAGCTTATCGGCACACTTGATAACACCTCTCACAATAACACAAACCATTGGCGTAACGCTAAGGTCAACAAATCGTACTGGGGTTCCCGCAACTATGTTAAATACGGCATTACCGATACCAACAGCAGTAGCACTGTAAATTACGACGATTGGAAGTGGTATCAAACAAGGCTGTACAGTGCAAGCGCAACCGATGCTACAAAAGCGGAGGCGAATGCTAAGATTTTGGAATATGCAAAAGCACTTACAGCTGTTATCAACACCGCTATTGACAGCGGACTTAATGTGGACAATGCGGATTACAGCTCTGTTGCGTCATCTAACCTTAACGGCATTAAAGCGTTTGTTAAGCCTTACATAGAAGCCGGCGTTAAGCTTGCTGCGGATGGCAGTGACATCGTGTTTGAGACTATTCCTCAGAGCGTATACGATATCGAGCTTCTTACTGTAAATGCAGCCGCAAGCTTTGATTCCGACGGAAATCTCACCCTTACAATGAAAGGCGAGAGTGTTATTGACGCAAGCGACAATGTAAAAGATCTTGTTGTCGTAAATCAGAGCGATCTTGCTATTTGGCGTTACAGTGAAAAACCCGAAACGACACTTAAAGTTCTTCACAACGCTCCCCAGGTTGTCGTTGTTGGTAAACCCGGTCAAAACGACGCATACGGCAAGTTCTTTGAGAGAAGTCTTAAAGACGGCGTTGCGGTTGTGATGATAGGCACAATCAATGCTGAGAGCTAAGTAAAAAAGTAAATATTAAGTTAAACGGGAAGCCGCAATCGGCTTCCCGTTTGATATTTAAAAAATTATATATTTCAAACTAAAAAGGTTGACAGAGTATGAATATTATGGTATACTAATTGTGCTGTATTCTGACTATATATGCTGGTCATGGCAAATAATTTGAGGCGAGAGGGCAACATAATTTTTCCTCTGACAAGGGGTATTTCACCGAGGAAAACAGCACACATAACCAAAAAATTCAACCGTAAGAAAGGACCGACAATAATTATGGATAAGAGAGCACCAAGCAATTTAAATATTAACTCAAAGTCATTCTGGGGCGAACCGGTCAATGTTTCGAACCCTATGCACTATACCGACGATTTTTCCTGTGACAAAGGATATTTTACCGAAGAGGATGGCACAAAAAACTTCACCGTGAAGGACGGCTGCCTTACCGCTGTCGGGGATGATGACGGTGCGCTTACATATCTTCACATTTTTGAGAAAAATGTAAGCTTCAAGGCAAGATTCAAGTATACCGATCCTGCCGAAAGCAATGCTTTTGTATCTTTTGTGGCACGTTATAACAGTCCCATGGCGTATGTGAGACTCAGTTATTATCACAAGAGCGGCGCATGGGCGATTATGGCAAGTGAGGGTAAGGACCATCCCCTTTTCAGATATGCTAGTACCGAAAACTACAGAATCGAGCCTGACACATGGCATGATATTGAGTTTGTGGTGGACGGAGACGGTGCTGCGGCATATCTTGACGGCGAAAAGATACTCACAGCTGCGGAGCTTGCCCATTCTTCCCCCGGACGTGTTGCAGTGGCGGCTGACAGACTTACTGTATTTGTTGACAGCGTGGATGTTGCATTTTTGTCAAATCAGGGCACCCTTATTGGCGGTCTTGTGCACAATAAGCTTCCCGATGAGGTATACCGCGAGGGCGGAAGCGTTTTCGAGATGAACGACGGAAGTCTTATCTATACCCATCACAACGGAACCACATTTGAATCACATAACAACGGTGTTACATGGGAAAGACGGGAAATGTGGACAAACACCCACGGATATCCCAACATCCTCCGTCTCAGGAACGGTGATTTCATAAAAATCGTTCAAAGGATGATCGACGGCAAGCGATATGTATCCGCTGATCTGTCCTCTGATGACGGCAAAACATGGCGTGAGGGCGGAAGCATCTGCATAACCCCATACAAAGGCAACACAAGTGCTATTGCCGGAAATATGAATGACAAGATAACACAGATATCAAACGGCAGAATATTCTACTGCCAGAATTATGAATCTATGCCAATAGGTACAAAGGTTGACGGACGTTCTGTTTTCTGTGAATTTTATTACTCCGACGATAACGGTATGACCTGGACAAAATCTGAAACCGATTCCTGGAGCTTCGGCGGAAATTCCGATAACGATGTTCAGTGGTTCGGCGAATGCAAGATACTCGAATGCGACGACGGTACGCTCAGAATTTATAATTCCTGGAACGATTACGGCTGTATCGTTTACTCCGAATCAAAGGACGGCGGCGTTACTTGGGGACCGCTTGTGCATATGCCGGAATTTGTATGTTCACGCTCCTCAATGCAGTTCTACCGCGACCCGTATGCGGATAACGAAACAACATACTACATGGTGTGGGTATACTCAAAACCAATGTCTAAAAGTAATCCCATGAGCCGTTCGCGCCTTTCCCTTGCAAAGTCAACCGATGGAAAGAATTGGGAGTTCCTCGGTGATATCTGGCGCTGGGAATGCAACCATATTTTCAACTCACACGTTTGTCATGTAGTTGATGCCTTTGTTAAGACTACCAAAGACTTCGTTATCTGCGGTGCCGGTTGTTCCGAGCATCTCCAGGGCGGAGACGGTCCCGAGCCGTACCATCACGCACAGCGTCAGCATATTTACAGTATAAAGAAATCAGCCCTCAAAGCAAATCCGCTTCCTCCGGTTTGATTCTTAATACTGAAAAGCTTCACAATAAAACACCGATAGAAAAATTACACAAATTAAAAGTCTCTCCCAAAGGGAGAGGCTTTTTTGATTATGAATAAATTACCTCATAAAATTCACATATATTTTCATTCTCGGCTATTGCAATTTCGCCTGTAATGTTGTACAATAATAATGTGTATTTTTATGTCGAAAACAGTAAAAACGAGGTGTAATATGAAAAAGATCAGAATTTTTGCGCTCTCCGCCGCATTTGCCACAACACTTTCGGTGTTTCCCATGCTTGTTTCGGGTGATGAGGCAATATATAACTCCGAGGAAGATCCGCTGGTGTCTCTCTCCTACATAAACGAGGTCATAACACCGGCTTACGATGAAAAGATAGATGAGCTTACCGAGACGGTAAATGAGCTTCTTCAGAGTGTATCAGACCTTACCGATGCACTTGAAGATTCCGAAGCCAAGGTCTCCGAGCTTGAAGCCGCTATAGGTACGCCCTCTGAGTCAGCCCTTGGTCAGTATGAGGTAGTGTACCTCAAAAAAGGTGCTAAACTGCTTGCCGAAACTCCCTGCGAGATCATACTTCGCTCCGGCTCCGCTATAGCTGTGTCCATAACCGTAAACGGTCTTAACAATGTTACCGATGGAAGCGAGCTTCTCAATGCCGCCGATATTCCGCTGTTCAATCAGCTCCTTGTTCCCCGCGGAGGCGACGGTCGCGGCATACAGATAACCTCTGAGGACGCCTATATAATGGTGAGAGGAGACTACAGCGTTGTTGAATAAGAGAGACAAGCTAAAGCGAATACTCGCACTTGTTATGGTGGTATTTCTTGCACTTTCAGTATGCACAGCGGCAATTTACCACCTTGCTGTATCGCTTTCGGCAAACAGTGTAATGGGTATGACCCAAGCCGAGATACTTGAAAAGCTTCAGGAGCTTGAAAAAGAGCAAAACGGCACTGATAATACCGTGGATGACACCGCAGAGGAAGAAACCGAGGATATCCGCGAAGACGAGGAAACCGAAGAGTACGAAGAAGAAGAAGAAGAAAACGACGTAGACGAAGATTCCGCCGATGAAAACGAGGATGAAGAGTCGTTTACACCGTCATACAGCGAATACTCCGGCTCTGATGATAAGCTTATCCGCGTGGCGCTTATGTACGGCACAAACGTCACTGTGGGATTTGAAACGGTGGCAGATTACGGCTTTTCCATAAATCTTGTCAACCGCCTTGGCGATCTTACCCATGAGTTTCTTTGGGAGCTTCCCGAGACAAAGGTTTCCTGCGTTGTTGATGCAAACCTGTCAAAATCCGCTATGACCTACAGTAAAACCTCAGACCCTGCGGCGGCTGTTATTGGAGGATGGCACGCCGAGATAGGACAAGACCTTACTTACGAAGAAGCGGTTGAGCTTACAGAGGAGCTTGAAGAAATCTTAAGTGAGCTTGATATCTATGCAATTCCCTCTTATATCGACGGCGGATACCGTATAAGAGCCGGACATTTTTCCTCTGCCGCAGATGCAGAGGATATAGTCTTGGAGCTTTGTGATTATCTTCCCGATTATGAAATTACCGTTGCCGCTCCCACAAATACCGCAGTCAGCGTGGTTGATCCGTTAACTGACCGCATATTATTTGAATACGACGACGGCGACAGGACCGCTCTCGGTCTTGCTCCCCTCGACACACCGGAGGGCGAGCGTGCATATCTCATGACTCCGGCAAAAAAGCTTTATGACGGCGTATTCATGTTCCGCCGCTACATATCCGGAAGCATTGACGGCGTGTCTCTTACGGATATTATCCCTCTTGGGGAATATATAAAAGGCGTTCTTCCCTACGAAATTTCATCCTCGTGGCCCCTTGAAGCGCAAAAGGCATTTGCCATTTGCGTGCGCTCCTTCACTCTTGCAAGCGTGCGCCATGAGAGTGCCTATCAGGCGGACCTGTGCAACACAACACATTGCCAGGTGTATAACGGCAGAACACGCATAACCGATGTTGTTGAGCAGGCGGTGGATGAAACCGAGGGTCTTGTAATGACCTACGGAAATAGGATCGTTACCGCTTACTACAGCGCGGCGACAGGCGGCGTTACCGTAGGCGTTGACGATGCATGGGGCGGCGCACCCCAGCCATATCTTGTGGCAGTGGAGACTCCGTGGGAAATCTTCACCAATCATTCCCATGGCGCATGGCAGGTGGAGGTCTCCCCTGCTGAGCTTTGCACCTATCTTCGCACCACAAAGGGTTACACTTCATTAAAGGGCGAAATTGTGGACATTTCCATCGACAAGCTTGCCAAAAACTCCACATATGTTTATCAGATAACCTTCACCGACAGCTACGGTACAAAAGTGACCGTGAAAACCACTGACGGAGTACGCACAGCACTCTCAAAATACGTGAACAGCTCCAATTTCGTGGTTGGTAAAGGCTCTGTCGAAGCGGAAATCACCGAATTTGTCACGGTCTCCGCAAAAAATGCTACTGTTAGCACCGAGGGCGGCAATTTGTCACTGACAGACTCCGAAAAGCTTCGTGTACTCACTGCTGACGGCTACTATGACACTTCCCTCGACAACAAAACCGTGATTAGCGCGAACGGTAAGGTCAAGCTTGACGAAACCTCGTCCGTTACCAAAACCCAGACTGTTTATGCAAGCAATAAAAATAATTTTATCTTTGTAGGCAAAGGCTGGGGACACGGCGTTGGTCTCTCACAGATAGGCGTGCGCGATCTCGCTAAGCTCGGTTACGAGGCTACTACGATACTTGAAAAATACTTTACCGACATTGATATTCGTGATTGGCACGAAGTTTTAGATTAAACGGAGGAGTTCTATATGTCAGACAGTGCTATCGGAATAATCGGCGGTGCAGACGGTCCTACAGCCGTTCTTGTTGGCGGCGAGCTGATGCCTGTAATTCTTATTGGCGCGGCTGTTATACTTGTTGGAGCGCTTATTATAACAGCGGTTCTCGTAAGCCGCAGGAAATAGCGAAAATCGGGTGGTATAGGGGCGAATTCCATATTCGCCCGACCATTTACACACAAAAAACGTGCTTTCGGAAAATCCGAAAGCACGTTTTTATGTATCTTATTTCTTCTGCAAGAGGTGGAATGCAAAGCCTGCAATCTCATCACTAAAGTAGATAGCGTTGAGACCGCCCTTGTCGTTGTATTTTGCGGAATCGGCGTTAAACTTGATGCCCATGTTCTCAAAATAGAACACTGCACGGTCAATAAAGTTTGTGCCGATTGCAATGTGTCCGTTTGTGCCGTAGCCGGGAGCATACATAAGCTCGATCTCAGTACCTGCGAAAGCACCGCTGTTGCCGGGCTTTGCGGCAAAGCCGAACATTGTCTCGATCATGGTGAGCGCAGATGTTGCCTGCTCTTTGTTCTGGCAGTTTATGCCGATGTGCTTAAGCTCAAAGCCAAGCATCTGCATAACAGCGTTTCTTGTAAGCTCGGTGATCTTGTCCCACTCACCTGCATTCATGAGGTCAGCGGACACCATGTAACTGCCGCCGCAGGCAAGGATCTTACCAAACTTCAGATAGTCAAGAATGTTCTTCTCGTTAAGTCCGCCTGTAGGCATGAACTTGAGGCTTCCGTAAGGTGCGCTCATGGCTTTGATCATGGGAAGACCGCCTGCCGCCTCTGCCGGGAAGAATTTTACAACATCAAGACCAAGCTCAAGAGCCGCCTCGATGTCAGAGGGATTTGCACAGCCGGGAGTTATCGGCACGCCGATCTCGGTGCAGTGCTTTACAACACGGGGATTAAGTCCGGGAGATACGATAAACTTCGCACCAGCCGCAACTGCGGCATCAGCCTGCTCGGGAGTAAGTACAGTGCCGGCACCAACAAGCATATTGGGGAACTCGGTGGTGATGCGCTTGATCGCCTCAGCCGCGCAAGCGGTACGGAAGGTGATCTCCGCCACAGGAAGTCCGCCCTTGCAAAGTGCACGTGCAAGCGGCACAGCATCGTCAACATTGTCGATCTTTACTACGGGCACGATACCGTAGAGACCGATTTTCTTAAGAATTTCGTTCATTTTTCCATTCTCCTTTATATTTTTCTTATTTATAGAACGCCTTTATAGCCTTGTGAACCATGTATACGTCGTTCTTTGCTACAAGCTCATATGGCGCGTGCATGGATATAACCGGCACACCAAGGTCGATGGTGTCAATATTGATGTTGGCAATATACTTAGCAACAGTTCCGCCGCCGCCAAGGTCGATCTTACCAAGCTCTGCCATCTGCCAGTCAACACCTTCCTCATCAAAGGTTCTGGTAACGAACTCAACGAACTCTGCTGATGCGTCGGAAGTGCCGGACTTTCCGCGCGCGCCGGTGTACTTGGAAAGAACAACGCCATGGTTAAGGAATGCGGTGTTGCGGCGCTCAAACACCTCAGGGAAATTGGGGTCATACGCCACGTTAACGTCGGCAGACAGACACTTGGAATTAGCACGTACAACTCTGGGGTTGCCGCCAAGGGCAAGCGCGATCTCCTCGATAATATCCGAAAGAAGCGCGCACTGCATACCGGAAACGCCGTCGCTTCCGACTTCCTCTTTGTCCGCGATGATATTCATAAGCGTGTGCTCGGAATCCTCGGATTCAAGCATAGCGGTAACGGACGGATATGCGCATACTCTGTCGTCATGACCGTACGAGCCGATCATGGAGCGGTCAAGACCGATATCGCGCGCCTTAAGCGCAGGAACGGCGCAAAGCTCGGCACTGATAAGATCAGCCTCTGTACAGCCGTATTTTTCGTTAAGGAGCGAAAGAACAGTAAGCTTTACCTTATCGGATGTCTTTTCATCGTCATACGGCTCGCTTCCTGCAAGGAGATTGAGCTGTTCGCCTGTAATCGCTTCGCCTACGTGCTTCTGATACTGAAGCTGTGCAATATGAGGTGCAAGGTCGGAAATATAGAATACAGGATCGCTGTCATCCTCACCGATGCATACGGTAACGTCACCGTCCGGCTTGCAGATAACGCCGTGAAGCGAAAGAGGTGTTGTCACCCACTGATATTTCTTGATGCCGCCGTAGTAATGTGTCTTGAAGAAGCACATTTCGGAGTCCTCATAAACAGGACGGGGCTTGAAATCAACTCTGGGGGAGTCAATGTGAGACGCGGTGATGCGGATTCCGTTTTCAATGGATTCAGAGCCAAGCTTAAACATAAAAAGGCTCTTGTTTCTGTTGTTGAGGTAATATTTGCCGCCGCGCTCCAGCTTGTCACCCAGCTTATAGGGCTTGTAACCCTTTTTCTCGATCATAGAGATGGTCTCGGTCACAGCCTCGCGCTCAGTCTTGCTGTTGTCAAGGAACTTCTTGTAGCCCTCGCAGTATTCGGTTACAACGTCCTTTTCTGCGTTCTTTGATTCAAAAGTGTTTTTGGTTTTGTAAACAAGCTTCTCGGAAAGAAGCTGTCCCTGTGTTTTTTCGTCCATTTTAATCTCCTTATAAAATTATTCAAAGTATAACCGGCGGTATACGGAGACCGCCTCCATGACACGCTCAACGTATTGGCGCGTCTCGTTTATAGGTATATAATCAAGCGTCTTTCCGTCAGTGCTGTATTTTGCATCAGAAAGCCATCCGGAAACCCTGCCGTAGCCAGCGTTATACGCGGCGGCGGCAACCTCCCAAGAGCCAAACTGCCTGTAAAGATAGGACAGATACCACGTGCCGCGGTCAATATTGACAGACGGCTCATAGATCCGCTCCGCCAGTACCTCCTCGCCGGTCACATCGGCGATCCACTCATTGGTGCTGTCGATTATCTGCATAAGCCCCTTTGCACCGGCGCGTGAGGTTGCGGCAACGTCAAATCCGCTTTCCGTATGTATAACGGCAAATATCATCTCATCCGGCACGCCGTACTTGTCAGCGCAGGCGGAAACTATCTCCCCGTATTTTACGGGATAGCGGTACATAAGAAGCTGATCCCGAAGAAATCCCGTCCATGCAAGATAAGCAATCGCACAAAGCAGGGTGACGGCAAATAAAAATTTAAATACCCTACGCAAAGAAGTTTATTTTTTCGAGGATGTTGTTCACTTGACCCTCCAGGACATCCAGCCCTTGATTGTTGTATACGGTAAAATCGCAGGTGTCAATAAAGAACTGATTCGACTTCTGCGAGCGGATACGCTTCTCTGCCGTCTCACGGGTTATGCGGTCACGGGAGATAATGCGTCTGATTCTTACATCCTCGTCAGCAATAACACCCACTGTATAGTCGCAGTGGCGGTCAAAGCCCGATTCAAAAAGCTGTGGTGCGTCAACCACCGCAAAGGAGTCTCCGTCGCGCTCACAGGCGCGGAGCCATTCGTTCATGGCGTCGATGATATGGCGGTGGGTGATGCGGTTGAGGGCCGCGTGCTTTACCTCGCGCTTTTCGGGGTCTTCTTCGCCAAAGACAATCGCCGCAAGACCCTTGCGATCAAGCTTGCCGTCGGGAAGCAGTATATCCTCGCCGAAATATTCCACAAGCTCACGAAGGCACGGCTTGCCCGGAAGACAAACCTCACGTGAAACCTTGTCAGTATCAAGGCACTTTATGCCCTGAGATATAAAGCAAAGGGAAACCTCACCCTTGCCTGCGCCGCTGCCTCCGGTGAGACCGATAACGCGCATATTGTTTATCATAGTCTTTCTCCTTAAGAGTTAGTTTATTCTCTCGCACATCTCCGCTTTTTTGCTGATATCCGAGCGATACGCCGCTTCCATTATGCGCTGAACATATGCTCCATCAACAAAGGATGGGTCTGTAGGCTTTCCGGAATGCACCGAATCAAGAAATGCATACATTGAGCCGATGTGACCGCGAAGCCATCCGATAGGTGCTTTGACACCGGGGAAAATTCCGCCGGGCGCAGGATATCTTCCGCAGCACTCGATTCGCTTGAAGCCGCACTCGCCGCCAAGGTCTCCGCTCTTATCGGTGCAGTCGTAGAACCACAGCCAATTAGGCTCCATAAGATCGAATTTCAGCGCACCCTTCTCGCCGTAGATTTCAAGGGTAAAATCGTCGTTTGTGCCGGTGGCAAGCTTTGATGCAATAATCGTTCCCTTTGCCCCACACTCAAGCTCGGCGATCATGTAGAACGCCTCGTCGGCGTTGGTCTGCCACGCTTCACCGTCCATGCCGCGCCTTACAGGATAGGCAATCTGCGAAGTGCCGTAAATATTCTTAAAATCACCGCAGAGGTGATATACAAGGTCAATAGCGTGGCTTCCGAGATCAAACAGCACACCGCCGCCGCAAACAGTCTTATCCTGCTTCCAGCCTGCGTTTTTCAAAGGATCGGTGCAGGAAGCGTGGAGAAAAGCGCATCTGAAGCTGATGATGCGCCCAAGCCGTCCCTCTGAAATAAGCTGTTTTGCACGCATTATGGGCGACAGGAAGCGTGTGTTGAACACCACCTGCGCCGTGATTCCGGCATCCTCTGCAAGCCTTGACACCTCGCTTGCCTCCGCTTCGGATATGCACAGCGGCTTTTCACAGTATATGTGCTTCCCTGCGGCTATAGCCTTCTTTATGGTTTCGAAATGTGCAATGTTGGGAGTGGTGATGTCGATAATGTCAATCGCCGGATCACTTATCATCTCGTCCTCGGAGGTGTAGACTCGCTTGAATCCAAATTCTCTCGCCGCCGCTTCTCTCGTTTCCGGCGTGCGTGTATATACACCGTAAAGCTCAGCCTTAAACGGCAGATCACGGTAAAAATATCCAAGACTGTCAATAGCAAAGGCGTGTGTGCGCCCCATTGAACCGAAGCCGAGTATACCAATATTCATATATTGTTCTCCCCTATAAAATATACATGGATATTATATCAAATTTTATGGCAGAATACAATAGTTTTTCGAAAAATTATGCGAGATTTGGGCATAAAATTTGTGTGGGACGATGCAAACATCGTCCCACACAATAAACTGCGTATTTCTCCCCTTACGTCGACCAACCGTAGATGTGGTGATTCGTTTCAAACACCGTTTCAATCAAGTCAATGCGATACTCGCCGTCACCAAGCTCTACTGCTGTGAATCTCTTTACAAGTGCCACCACGGAACGCATGGGATCGGCGAAGTATGTGACCTCGATTATATGTACACCGCTGGCACTTGACAGCGTTTTGACCTCGCATATCTGCCCCACGCCGCCGTGACCGTAATGTTCTATCTGCCCCTCTGATGTGTACTCATTTTCAAAATCCGTAAAGCCTAAATATTTCTCGCTGTACGCCTTGTATTCCTCACCGGTGAGAGTGTCGGATATTCCCTTCATGCGGTTTATGTACCCGAAGAAGTCAAGCATATGATGAGCAAAATCACGATTTTCGGGGTTAAGCATATCCTCCCCGTACCAGCCACCGTAGCTTTCTGCAAACATATAGACCCACTTTTCGACATCGGACATCACACCGGCAACTGATGATGCGGTTACGGGAACTATCTCCATTTCAACGCCAAGCCCCTCGAAAATCGTAATAATATACTGTCCGTCGGGATAACGCTCCATTTGGCTTCCCGAAATATTTGCAATCATCCTGAGCGTATACGCACCGGGTAAATTGGGATAAGGGTTTGTCAGCGTGTAATCGCTGACCGCAACGCCCTCCCAAACGGAAAGCAAGCCGTCCTCAACGCCCATACATTCTTCAAGAGTCGCAATGTCGTTCTCGATAAATGCACGCGTGCAGATAAGCAAGTATTGGTCCTCGTATAAGCCGAGCTTCGCATAATCGTCAAGGCTTGTGACGGTAAAAGGCTCGTCGCATCCGGGATAGCTTACCGTCGTCTTGTAAAAGCCTACGAAGCTTCGGTTTTTGATATCGGGGATGCCTGTGCCGCTGTAAATGCGCCCGTTCAGATAGTAATAACCGTAAACCGAAAAATACGCCTCCTCGGTATTGGAATAAACCGTGAAAAACAGATGAAGCTGAGTTTCCCTCTCTGAAAACTCATATTCTATGCGGTAATCATTAAAATATTCCCGTCCCCGACCGGTTGGGTCGGCGGCGGCGTACATCTCCTCAATATCGGTAACGGGAGTGATTCTTTCCGCTGTAAAATCAAGTATGTAAGCGTCTTTTTCGTTATACAACACAGCACAGTTGTCATTATTGAAGCGGTAGATCTCGTGATCCTCCGAAAGCTCCGAAAATAGCGTGTCTATCTCGCTTTCAACTGAATTTTCGGGAATCCCCGTGTCAGACACCGGATTGTTGGTATCCTTAGGAGATTTATCAATGACTTTGACCGTAGAATCCACAAAATCCGGCGGATTGTAACCGAAAACACGCTCTCTGAGATCCGTAATCTTCCCCGACATCCACGGTGTGCAGGAAGTCATTGCAAACATAAGCATTACGGCGAGTAAAATAAGTGCGCTGTATCTAAATTTCAAGGTCATCCCTCCTTAAAATATGTATCTACACAATAAGACGAAAAAACTCTCCCACAGTTTCAAAAACGAGGGAGAGTTTACACTTTATTTACATTTTGCTAAATCTCATTCGGCAAGATTCTGCTTGCGCTGTCTTCTTATGAGCGAAAGCAGTATGAATGCGGTTATCGGGAATATGATTGCCGCAAATATTCCTGCCTTAAGTCCCACATCTCCGCCCACCTTGTCTGCCACAAAGCCGATCATTCCGGGACCGAGCGAGCATCCAACGTCTCCTGCAAGCGCAAGGACCGCAAACATGGTAGTTCCGCCAAGGGGTACACTGCTGCTCGCCACACTGAGCGTACCGGGCCAATATATACCAACGCACAGTCCCGCAAGTCCGCATCCGCAAAGGGACAGCACCGGAGTTGGCGAGAGGACGCACATGAGATATCCCGTAAATATTCCCACAGCGCAGTATTTCATGAAGCGGATGAGGTTTATCCTCTCTCCGAAGATTCCGTAAAAGGTACGCGAGAGAGCCATCATAAGTCCGAACATACACGGACCAAGAAGGTCGCCCACAGTCTTTGAGACTCCAAGTCCCGTTTCGGCGAACAGCGACGACCACTGTGCAATTCCCTGTTCCATTGCTCCGGCGCAGATCATGATAATAAGGAAAATCGGAAATCCACGAAGCCTGAAGATTTTAAAAAATGAGCCTTGATTTTCCTTGTCCTCGGCAAGGGGAGCTAAAGGGACTAAAGCGAAAAGTATGCAGTTAAAGAACGGAATTGCCGCCCATATCCACGCCATTATACGCCAATTTTCGATTCCTGCCAAGACGAAAAAGAGAGTCGATAAAAGCACGATCGCAAGGTGTCCCCAGCAGTAGAAGGAATGGAGCAGGCTCATAGCCGCGCTTTTATTCCCAAGCGGAAGTGCCTCAACAGTGGGGCTTGCCATGACCTCGATAAATCCGCTTCCAAGGGAGCAAAGTGTAGTTGCTAAAAACAGTCCGAGGTATGGCGGAAATATCTTAGTGAACACCGCGAGACCTGCCATTCCGAGAAAAGACGTGATGTGTGCAATGACAAGTCCGCGCCTGTGTCCGATTCGATACGCATATTTTACACCTATGGCATCCACCGCCATCTGCACGATGAAGTTATAGGAAATAAGCAGAGTTATCTGCTCAATGGATACACCAAATTCTTCAGAATATGTAACAAAAAGAAGCGGACTGAAGTTGTTTACGATAGCCTGTATAAAAAAGCAAAGGTAACAGGATATCAGCGTATGCTTGTATGTAAGTTTCATTTGTCTCTCCTACTTCATAAGATTATTAGACTCCCACTCGGTAGGAGCTGTCGCCGCAGGCGATTTGGAGGGTAAATTCAACGCGCTAAGAGGACTGCCAAATGCAGTCCTCCGCGCTATACAATATATCAGTTAGGGATAATCCCGTCGCCCTCAACGCTTGTTATGGGCACATCCCGTATGCTCATGAGGGACTCAGCCTCCTCATCGGTCTCCGGCTGTACTACCGCGATTCCCGTGCAGTCGGTTGCAGACGCCACAGAACCGTGGAGAAATGCATCCTCGCAGGGGTATTTTGAGGGAAATTCTAAGGGCTGTGCCGGATATGCGCCGAGAAAATCGTCGGACACACTGCGCAGGATCTTAACCTTCGGTACATTCTTTTTCATAGACTGCACCTCACGCCTCGATCTGCTTTGCCAAAAATGCCGCGGCAGTGCCTATAAGCTTGTTTTCCACATCGCCCTCAACCGGCTCTGCATCGGGAATGTGCACAGAAGCAACACAACCGATAAGGTCTCCGTCAGCTATTATGGGCATGGCGCAGGAAACGGCGGCACTGTTAGAATCAGAAGTGATTCGTACCGGCTGTGAGCCTTCAAGATAGCGGTAATTACCGCGTCCCTCGATAATGTCCTCAAGCTCGCCGGAAAGCTTCTTGTCAAGATATTCCTTTCTCGGAAGACCTGCGCAGGCGATGACCGCATCACGGTCACATATGACTACCGCCATACCGGCGATTCTGTAAAGAGTCTCCGCATATTGTGCGGCAAATGCGTTAAGCTCACCTATGGGTGAATATTTTTTAAAAATGACCTCGCCTTCGCGGTCGGTAAATATTTCAAGGGGGTCGCCTTCACGGATTCGCATAGTGCGGCGAATCTCCTTAGGGATAACGACACGACCCAGATCGTCGATGCGTCTGACTATTCCTGTTGCTTTCATAGTAGATAAAATCTCCTCCATATTTGGTTTACAGCCTTATTATTTGACATTCGTGAGATTTTATCCAATGAAATAATTGGTTAAGTGTATTTTATTTTTATATTTACCGCAGAAACGTTACACTCCTAAGATACAACCCCTCCGACGGCGCGGTCATCCCGGCGCGGCTTCGGTCGCAGGATGCGATAATGTCCGACATGTCGGACGGCTCAATCTTTCCAAGGGCAGTATCTATCAGCGTGCCAACGATAATACGCACCATATTGTAAAGAAATCCATCGGCGGCAATGCGTATGCGAAGAAGCTCGCCGTCCTCGATTATATCAAGCCGTGTCACATTCCGCACGGTGTCGGCAACATCCGAGCCGTTTGCCATAAATCCCGAAAAATCGTGACGCCCGATAAAAGCTTTAGCCGCCTGCCGCATACGGGAAATCCCGTCCGCCGGCAGAGGCTTCGGGAATTGCCACGCGCGGTCTACAAGAAACGGATCGGGAATGCGAGACAGGCGGATAAGATACTCGTATTCTTTCTCTCTAACGTCATGGCGCACGTGGAAATCCTCCGGCACTTCCACAGCCGAAATTACGGATATACGGCGGTCGATAACACTGTTAAGCGCAAAAGGAAGCCTGTCTGTGGGAATATCCTTGTCTGTATCAAAGGTGGCATAGTAGCGAAGCGCGTGCACGCCTGCATCGGTGCGTGAGCATCCCTTAACGGCATAGCGTACACCGTAGATGCGTTCAATTGCATCCTGAAGCGCGGACTGTACGGTCTCCCGTCCCGGCTGTACCTGATAGCCGGCAAAGCCTGTGCCGATATAGCTGAGTTCGAGTAATATTTTCATAGGCTTATTCCCATGGGAATCATGTTCAGTGCCGCCACAGAGGCGATAAACGCCGCCATTACAAGCACAGCAAAAAAGTCCCGTGCGGCATACTTAAGCTTTGTCATTCGGGTGCGTCCGTCGCCGCCTCGGTAACAGCGGCATTCCATGGCGGTAGCAAGCTCATCCGCACGTCTGAAAGCGGATATGAACAGGGGTATCAGTATAGGCACAAGAGCCTTTGCGCGGCGCATGAGACTGCCCGATTCAAAATCCGCACCTCTCGCCTTCTGCGCCGACATTATCTTGTCGGTTTCCTCAATAAGAGTGGGAATAAAGCGCAGAGCAATGGTCATCATCATGGAAAATTCGTGCACGGGAAGCTTTATTTTGCGAAGGGGTGCTAAAAGCCGCTCCAGCGCATCCGTCAGCATGATGGGAGATGTTGTATAAGTCAAAAGAATTGTAGTACCCACAAGCATTGCGGATATGCGCAGTATCATCATGACGGAATACACAACGCCCTCAAGATAGATATTGATTCGCCAAAAGCTTATTAAAAGCACGTCGCCGGTTGTAAAAAATAGATTGAAAAATGTGGTGAAAGCCACGATGAAAATAAGCGGCTTCATGCTCTTTATGATAGTTTTCCACGAGATGCCGGAAATAATCACAAGTAAAACCGCGCTTGCCGCAACCGCCGCAAAGGAGATCATGTTCTTTGCAAGAAACACACCCACAATATATGCTACGGTCAGGATTATCTTCATTCGCGGATCAAGCCTGTGAAGCACGGTATTTCCGGGGAAATACTGTCCAAGCGTGATATCTTTTATCATTTGTTACCTCCGGAAAGAAGCGCGAGTATTGCGGATTTTGCGGCTTCTGTGGTATAAATTCCGTCGGGTATATCAAGACCGCGCTCTTTTAGCTTATTGCAAAGCTCCGTCACCTGCGGAACGCTGAGTCCCACGCTTGAAAGCGCCTCGGCATTCTTAAATACCTCCGCAGTGCTTCCCTGCATGAATATCTTCGCGTGATCCATTACAACTATCTCGTCGGAATATCTTGCCATGTCCTCCATTGAGTGAGACACGATGATAACCGTGTTCTTCTTCTGCCTCTGATAGGAGCGGATGCCGCCCAGTATCTCCTCGCGACCCTGTGGGTCAAGTCCTGCCGCAGGCTCGTCAAGCACAAGCACCTCCGGCTCCATCGCCATGATTCCGGCAATGGCAACACGGCGTTTCTGACCGCCCGACAGATCAAAGGGGGATTTTTCAAGCATTTCGGGAGAGATTCCGCAGAATATCGCCGCTTCTTCAACGCGGCGCGAAACCTCCGCCTCATCAAGTCCCATATTCGTTGGACCGAAAGCGATGTCACGGCGCACAGTTTCTTCAAAAAGCTGATATTCGGGATATTGGAATACAAGTCCTACCTTGAAACGAAAACGGCTTATTTTTTTCGGCTCTGCCCAAATGTCCTCGCCGCCAACAAACACAGTTCCGGATGTGGGGCGCGTAAGTCCGTTGAAAAGCTGTACCATCGTGGACTTTCCCGAGCCTGTATGCCCCATAAGTCCCGTTATGACACCTGCCTTTATTTCAAGGGAGACGTCATCAAGCGCAGTCTTGCAGAACGGCGTATCGGGCGAATATACATATGTTACGTTTTTTAATTCGATGGCTGTCATTTATGGTCTCCAAACAACTTCATTATCTCGTCGGCGCAGTCGTCCGCCGAAAGCTTGGCTATATCAACAGGAAGTCCTGACTTTTTAAGCTCGTTTAACACCTCAACGGTCTGCGGCACGTCAAGACCTATCCGCTCAAGGTGGGAAACATGGCAGAACACTTCTTCGGGCTTGCCGTCAAGCTCGATTCTGCCGTCATTTATAACCACCACTCTGTCGCACATAGCCGCTTCGTTCATGTAGTGGGTGATGTGAAGCACGGTTATGCCAAACTCACGGTTAAGGCGTATTATGGTGTCCATAACCTCGCGCCGTCCCGACGGGTCAAGCATGGCGGTGGATTCATCGAAGATTATGCACTTCGGCATCATTGCGATAATTCCTGCAATGGCGACACGCTGTTTCTGACCGCCTGAGAGCTGGTGAGGCGAATGACGCGCAAATTCAGTCATTCCCACAGTTTCAAGTGCGTAGTCAACGCGCGATCTAATCTCGGACGGCGTGACGCCTAAATTTTCAGGTCCGAAAGCGATATCCTCCTCAACAATTGTGGCAACAAGCTGATTGTCGGGATTCTGAAACACCATGCCCACATTTCTGCGGTTTTCAAACAGCTCATCCTCAGAGAGGTCGGGCTTTGTAATTTCAAGACCGTCCACAAATATTTTGCCGCTTGTGGGCGTAAGTATGAGATTTATAAGCTTTGCCAAAGTGGATTTTCCTGATCCGTTGTGACCCAGCACAGCAACAAGCGATCCGCGCTCAATGGTAAGATCAAGATCGCGGAGCACCTCTACATCCGAGCCGTCATCCTCAGAATAGGAAAAATTCAGTTTTTCGACTTTAATAAATGGATCGTTCATTTTACAGCGCGTAAACGGATTTTACGCTTACTCCTCATTATAGTTTCCGATAAAGCGGAAATCGGACAGCTCGTCGGACAGCGCACAGATAAGATTAAATGTGTGCTCGTCGGTCATTGAGCCGTTAAAATCAAGATGGAATCGGTATTCAAAAGGCGCTTTCGGTATGGGACGGCTCTCGATCTTTGTAAGATTCAGTCCCAGTGCCGAAAAATAACCGAGAATACGCGAAAGTGTGCCCTCCTTGTGGGCAAGAGAAAACTGTATGCTTATTTTATCAGCCCCGTGTGCAATTGTCAGCTCACGGGATATGGCCGCAAAGCGTGTGGTGTTGTGCTTCTCGTTCTGAATACCGCGCGACAGGATATTAAGTCCGTAAAGCTCGGCACATTCAGAGGAAGCGATGGCGGCAAGATCGGAGCGCACCGAACTTGAAACAAGCTCCGCCGCCTTTGCGGTATTGGTAGTCTGTGTTGCAGAGATTCCCGCACTTTCAAGAAATTCACTGCACTGACCGATCGCCTGTGGATGAGATATAATCTCCTTGATATCCGAAAGGCTCACACCGTGCTTTGCAAGCAGACAGTGCTCCACGGGAAGCCTCAGAGATGCGTAAATATAGGCATCGTTGTCCATTATGAGCCTGTATACGTCGGTAACAGAGCCGTAGGTGGAGTTTTCCACCGGCAGAACGCCGAAATCAATATCACCTTTCCGAAGTGCCTCGAAAATCTCAGACCAGCTACTGAAAAACACAATTTCAGCTCCGGGAAACATATGTCTTGCCGCCTTGGAGGAAAATGCGCCGTCAACGCCCTGTGCGCCCACCTTTTTGCCCTCAAAACCGCAAGGAACGCGCTCACCTGCTAAAATAGCGTTATTAAAAAATTCTCTTTTTGGTGACGTCTGACTCTTAAGCTCATATTGATGAAGCTTTGACATATTCATGATACCGTCGTATGTACCAACAAGCTTTTCTCTGACATCGGCGGGAGAGTGCTCGCCTATCTTGTCAAGCACTGCCCTCTCACGGGTCTCGTCGAACACCTTCATGCTGTTTGCAAGCTTATATTTTGCAACGCTCTCCGCCACACGGATGCGCTTTTCAAGAAGTGCTAAAAGCTGTGAGTCGATCTCGTCGATCTCCGCTCTGCACTGTGATAAATCCTTCATTATGCCGATTCCTTATAATATGTTACTGCGACTCCCATCTTGCAGATGAACCGCAGGGGAGCACTGCTCCTGTCTCGGTAACGGGCAGACCAATTTCGTCCGCCGTGACCTTGCCGCCGTATTTTTTTGCGATGTGGAGATTTAAAAGATAGCCTGTGGTGGAAGCGGACAGACCTGTTGTGTAGGAGTTAAGAAGGAAAAACAGCGGATCGTCCGACAGCACCTGCGCGGTAAGTAAAACAAGGTCGTCAATATTTTCTTCAAGCTTCCATACCTCGCCCGACGGACCGCGTCCGTAGCTTGGTGGGTCCATTATAACGGCATCGTACTTGTTGCCGCGGCGAATCTCACGCTCAACGAATTTTTTGCAGTCGTCCACAATATAGCGTATGGGCGCGTCAGAAAGACCGCACAGCTTTGCGTTTTCCTTGCACTGCAAAACCATTCCCTTTGCCGCGTCAACGTGGCAAACGGAAGCACCTGCCTTTGCGGCGGCAACCGTAGCACCGCCTGTATATCCGAACAGATTCAGCACCTTTATGGGGCGACCTGCCTTTTTAATAAGCGATGAGAACCAATCCCAATTGACAGCCTGCTCCGGAAACAGTCCCGTATGCTTAAAGCCCATGGGCTTTATTACAAATTCAAGGGACAGATTCCCATACGGCAGACGCCATTCTTCGGGAAGTCTGTTCTCCTTCCACGCTCCGCCGCCGCTTGAAGAACGGCGATATACCGCGTCCGCACGCTTCCAAAGGGGATTTTTCTTCTGATTATGCCATATTACCTGTGGGTCGGGGCGAATAAGGATGTATTTTCCCCATCTTTCAAGACGTTCGCCGTCTGATGTATCTATAAGCTCATATTCCTGCCAATTATCGGCTTTCCACATTGCTGTATGTCCTTTACTTTTTATTTTGGTCGTTTAGCGACTGAGAAAATATGTCGAACTGTGACGAATCATCCTCTTTTCTTGCCTGAGGCTCGGAAAAAGGCAGACCAAGGTGCTCATATGCAAGCCTTGTGGCGCATCTTCCACGCGGTGTGCGTGAAAGATAGCCGATCTGCATAAGGTACGGCTCGTACACGTCCTCAATGGTGATAGCTTCCTCTCCCACAGTTGCGGCAAGGGTCTCAAGTCCCACAGGGCCGCCGCCGTAGAAGGTTATTATGGTTTCAAGCATCCGTCTGTCAATATTGTCAAGACCAAGCTCGTCGATCTCCATCATGTCAAGTGCCGCAGATGCCGTCTTTCTGTCAATGACTCCACTTCCCTTTACCTGCGCATAGTCGCGCACACGCTTAAGTAAGCGGTTGGCGATTCTCGGCGTGCCCCGTGAGCGTGACGCAAGCTCAAGGGAGCCTTCCTCGTCGATGGCAACACCAAGTATGCCGGCAGAGCGGCGTATGATAAACGCAAGCTCTTCCACGCTGTAAAGCTCCAGACGAAGCAGTACGCCGAAGCGGTCACGGAGCGGCGTTGTAAGCTGACCTGCTCTTGTTGTCGCGCCAATCAGCGTAAAGCGCGGCAGTGGCAGATGTATGCTCTGCGCCGACGGGCCTTTACCGATGATGATATCAACGGCATAGTCCTCCATGGCAGGATAAAGTATCTCCTCCACCTGCCTTGGAAGCCTGTGTATCTCGTCAATGAAGAGCACGTCTTTTTCGTTTAAATTTGTCAGCAGAGCCACAAGGTCACCCTGCTTTTCAATGGCAGGACCGCTTGTTACGCGGATGTTCACACCAAGCTCGTTTGCGATGATATTTGAAAGCGTTGTCTTGCCAAGTCCCGGAGGGCCGTACAGCAGAACATGGTCCAGCGTATCTTCTCTCAGTCTTGCGGCATCAATGCTTATTTTAAGATTTTCCTTGGCTTTTGACTGTCCCACATAGTCAGAGAGGGTCGTGGGACGAAGACTTCTGTCGTTTTCCCCATCCTCCGAGATGGGAGCGGCATCAACAATTCGCCCGTCAAACTCGTTATCGTAGTAATTCATGTTACACTCCGAAATTTATGTTAGAATTTTAAGGTGTGCAGTAATTACTGCTTCATGAGCCGCTTCAGTGCCGCGGTAATAAGGGATTCAAGCGGCATCACCGATGAATCAATTCCCGAAAGAGCCTCGGTGGCTTCGGATTTGGTGTAGCCGAGAACGAGAAGCGCATTTACCGCATCGGACAGCTTGCCGGTGGCAGTGATTCCAACAGGCGCCGCCGTGACAGCCTCCCCACCGTATTCCTTTGCCAGCTTATCTTTGAGTTCGAGCACGATTCTTGCCGCAGTCTTTGCACCGATACCGTTTGCCTTTCCGAGAAGCTTTGTGTCGGAGGAGCAGACCGCCGCCGCAAACTGCTCAGGGGTAAGGGTCGACAGAATTGATATTGCCGCCTTCGGACCGACCCCCGAAACGGTGATAAGCTTGCAGAATGCGGAATGCTCCTCCATGGAGTAAAATCCGAACAGCTCCACTGCATCCTCGCGCACCGCAAGATAAGTATAAAGCTTGACACGCTCACCGAGCTTGTGTCCGACAGCCGCCGCTGTGTTTGCGGATATTGTTAGCTTGTACCCAACACCCGAACAGTCTATAACGGCGGTATGTGCTTCGGTAAGACACAGCTCACCGCATATGTGATAGAACATAAAAATCCTCCGAAAACGGTTTTAGTTTTTTCTTGTTGCGTAGTAATCCTTGTTGAAATATCCGCGCATTTTTGAATTGCCCGTGTTTGCGTGGCAGATAGCGATTGCCAGCGCATCACAGGTGTCGTCAAGCTTGGGGGCTGATTCAAGCTTTAAAAGAAGCTCCACCATATGCATGACCTGCTTTTTCTGGGCGCGTCCGTATCCCACCACCGACTGCTTGACCTGAAGCGGAGTATATTCGCTGATGCTAATCCCATTCTGCCTTGCGCAGAGGAGAATAACACCGCGCGCCTCGGCAACAGGCACCATGGTCTTTTGGTTGGTGTTGAAAAACAGCTCCTCTATTGCCATTTCCTCCGGATGATATATGGAGATAAGCTCCGAAAGCTGATCGTATATCATCGAAAGTCTGACGTCAACATCGGTGTGGGCAGGCGTTTGTATAGACCCGTGAGCAAGGGTGGTAAAACGGGAATTTTTGTATTCGATTATTCCGTAACCCACAATGGCAATACCGGGGTCGATTCCGAGAATTATCATTTTTTCTGTTTCTTTCTTAAGTGACACATTAAATAATGTAATATTATATCATATAAAGGGGATTTTGTCAATAGATAAGCTTAATCCTTGCAGTCGTACCAGCTTTTTCCCACCGCCGCACTGACTGTCAGCGGAACGAGAAGCGTGGCGGCACTTTCCATCTCGCGGACAAGCAGCTCTCTCGCCGCTTCGGCATCACGCTCTGCCGCTTCGACTATAAGCTCGTCGTGCACCTGAAGTATGAGCTTTGCATCAAGTCCGCTGTCCCGAAGTGCACGGTTTACCCTACTCATAGCAATCTTGATGATATCCGCCGCACTTCCCTGTATGGGACTGTTCATTGCCACACGCTCGCCGAACTGTGCCAGCATACGCTTGCCGGATTTAAGCTCCGGAATATCACGTCTGCGACCGAACATGGTGGTAACAAAGCCGTCAGACTTCGCCTGTTCCACGATATCAGTAAGATATTTTGCAACTCTCGGATATTTCGCAAGATAAGCCTCGATATACTCTGCCGCCTGCTTTTTTGTAACTCCGATATCCTGTGCCAGCGAGAAATCGGAAATGCCGTACACGATTCCGAAATTCACTGCCTTGGCACGCTTTCTCATCTCGCCCGTGACCGCTTCAATCGGAACACCGAATGCCTGAGATGCCGTAACGGTGTGAATGTCGATACCGTTTGTAAAGGCATCTATCATGGTTTCGTCCCCCGAAATGTGTGCAAGCAGACGAAGCTCTATCTGGGAATAATCGGCATCAATAAGCACACGTCCGTCGCCTGGGATAAAGAATCGGCGAAGCTCCCGACCAAGCTCGGTGCGCACGGGAATATTCTGAAGATTCGGCTCGGTGGACGAAAGTCTGCCCGTTGCAGTAACGGTCTGATTGAAGCTTGAATGAATCCGCCCCTCACTGTCCGCCGCCTTAACAAGTCCCTCGCCGTAGGTTGACTGAAGCTTTGTCAGTTGACGGTAATCAAGTATATCCTGCACTATCTGATGGTATGGTGCAAGCTTTTCAAGTATATCCGCGCTTGTGGAATAGCTTCCGTTCTTGTTCTTTTTTCCGTGAGGGAGCGCAAGACGCTCAAACAGCACCTCGGAGAGCTGGATAGGAGATTTTATGTTAAATTCCCCGCCCGCCGCAAAAAATATCCGCTCTTCAAGCTGATGCGCCGCATCGGACAGCATGGCGGTAAACTCTCGAAGTCCCGGCGCGTCTATCTTAAAGCCGTCCGATTCCATCTCCGCAAGCACCGCCGCAAGAGGAAGCTCGATTTCATAAAGAAGCGACTCCTGTGAGCGTTCCGTGATAATACCCAACAGCACGTCCGAAAGCCTTAGAAGGTCGGCGGCATCAAAGCCCTCCGATGAATCGCCGAGATAGGCAAGCTTAAGGGCGGCAGTGTCATATTTTCCTGCCGTGGGGTCTATGACATACGCCGCAAGCGTAAGGTCGAAATCAAAGGCGAGTTTTGCGTAAAGTCCGTCCATGGAATACAGTGCCTTTGAGTCGTACACATAGAGCTTTGCGCCACGCTCTTTGAGCCTGCAAAGCACATCGGAAAGCCCCTCCTGGGACTCGGCACAGTACACGTTAGTGCCGTCCGCCGAGAAGCTTACGGTGTCCGATACAAACACAGCCACACGCTCACCGCCGGACAAAGCTTTTTCTGCCGCATCCATAACATCGGCGCACATAACGGTATTTTTCGCAGAAGTATTTCCGCCGTCAGCACAGCCTGCTCCGGCAGATTCTTCAAGTCCGAAGCGTTTTATGAGAGCCGAAAATTCAAGCTCGGTGAATAGCGCACGAAGCTCCGCTCGGGCTTCGCCGGCACGCTCACACCGTCCGTCAATATCTGCCACGGACATTCCTATGGGAGCATCCTTTATAATGGTGGCAAGCCACCTTGACATATACGCCGAATCCTTGCCGTCAAGGAGCTTTTGACGCTGTCCTGCCTTGATTTCGGAGCTGTCAATATTCTCATAGACTCCCTCAAGAGATTCAAACAGGGTTATAAGCTTAAACGCGGTCTTTTCACCGATTCCCGGCACTCCGGGGATGTTGTCCGAGGAATCTCCCATCAGTGCCTTTACATCAACAAATTTATCGGGAGTGATGCCGTAGGTTTCCTTAAATTTTTCGGTATCAAAATGCACAGTTTCGCTGTTTGTGGCAAGAAGCACCGTGGTGCTTTCACAGATAAGCTGAAGCGAGTCACGGTCGCCCGTAAGCACATACGCCATAGCTCCTGCATCCGATGCCATAGCGGAAATTGTTCCGAGGATGTCGTCAGCTTCAAAGCCCTCGATGCCGATGACTCTAGCACCCATGGCTTCGGCACAGCGTTTTGCGTAAGGAAGCTGCATTGCAAGCTCCTCCGGCATACCCTTTCTTGTAGCCTTGTAGCCGTCGTATTCCTTGTGTCTGAACGTAGGCGCGCGCATATCAAAAGCAACCGCGAAGCCGTCCGGCTGTATTTCCTCAAGCACGCGGTTCAAAATATTTACAAAGCCGTACACCGCGTTGGTATGAAGTCCGCTTTTTGTGGTAAGAGGACGAATACCGTAAAATGCGCGGTTAAGTATGCTGTTTCCGTCAACTGCGAGTATTTTTTTCATGTCGTTTCTCCTGTGGGGGGTAGATGCTTTTATTATAACACAAAACGGCTGTTCTGTCACCACAAATTTGTTACTTTTTTTATTTTTTCCGCCCGCGCCGCAATATTAACATACCGTTCACAATTAAGCAACACTATATACGATTATAAATTTATAATTTTATGATATAATATAAAGAAGTTATGCCTTTGTGATATTTTTTCGAAAGGAGCCAACAAATATGTCATCGACTCCCGTTAAACATAAACAGCCGTCCCCTCCGGACAGAGTGCAAAAAGTGAGCCGTCCGCACCTTGATTCGTACTATACGCGCATATCGGGACATTTCCGTGCCGCGAAGTATATAACCGTTATAATTCTCTCGGCGTTTCTTATTTTTTCTTTCACCTTTCTTCGTAGTGACATAACCCTTGAAAATCTCAGATATCTCTTAAAATTCATAAGCTTCACAAACACCGAAACATCCATAACGGCGTCAAAGATAAACTACGCTTCGGGCGACCCCAACCGCCTTGAGCTTTTCATCGGCGATTTGTGCACACTCTCCCCCGAGGGCTATGCACTCTACGACTCGCGCGGAAATCAGATCATGGCGGAAAACATAAAATACTCCGTCCCCGTTCTTAAAACGGGCGACAGATTCACACTCTGCTATGACCTTGACGGTACGGCGTTCACCGTGCTCAACACTTTCTCAAAGCTGTACGAGGGTACGACGGAATACCCCATAACAGACGGAACTATCTCATCTGAGGGAAGCTTTGCCATAGCATCCTCCTCCCGTGAGTACCGCACCGCAATCACTCTTTACGACAGCGATTTTGAGCCGATCACGCGCATCTACAAAAACGACCATCTCATGGCTCTTGAAATGAAAGACGATGCCTCAGAGCTTGCGGTAATGACCGCAGGTGCAAGAAACGGCGAATTTTACACAAAAATAGAGCTTATCGCACCAAACAAGGACAAGGAACTGCATTCATGTGAGCTTGCAGGACTTGGTTACTCCCTTTACTATACCGACAGCGGCTTTGCCGTTATAACCGACGAATCCATCTGTTTTCTTGACAGCGAGCTTGAGCTTATCCGCGCCTACAGGCACGATTCGAGACTTGCGATGTCGGAAGCATCGGGCAAATACGTTATCTGCGCCCATTCGGACAGCGTTATGGGCAACAGCTCCCGTGCCTGCGTGTACACAACGGACGGCAGGCTGATATTTGAGGGCAGCTTTGACGGAAAGCTTATCGCAATGGACTTTGACGAGAGCGGAGATTACATATTTATCCTCGCAGGAACGACAGTCAGCCGCATAAACCTCATAAACGATAAGATCGGTGCGTTCACCGTGGAATCGGATGCCATAGACCTTTTGGCGCAGTCCCCCGAATCGGTGCTCATATGTAAAAAGAACTACGCTTTGACATACGAGCTAAAAGATTTCACCGAGCATTATTTTGACCGTGTTGGTGCGGCACCGAAACCGCAGGACACAGCGGACACCACACATGAAACCGCGGCAGACACCACTGAGACCACCGAGGAAACCACTGCAGAGACCGCAAACGACACTATCGTGACTGATAACCCCCCTGCCGCAACGGAGGAAACGCCATGAGCCTTATTATTGACCTTATCATAATTGCGGCGGCAGTCGCCGCAATCTACCTTGGCATTGTGCGCGGATTTATAAAGTCCGTAATGCATTTTGTATCACTTATACTCGCGCTTATCGCGGTAGTTGTGTTCACAGCACCTGTTTCCGAATGGGTCAATGAGCGATTTGTGGGCGAGCGCGTATCGGAAATAACTGAGGATTCGCTTTCGGGGATCGTCGATGCGGGAGTTGAAAAGCTTCAGCTTGAAAAGGTATTTGAGGATCGCCCCGATGCGCTTGTTAGCGTCACCGAGCGTTTTTCCGTTGATATTGATGAGCTTGTTTCCTACTACTCGGATTTTCTCACCGACCTTGCTGAATCTGCGGCAATCGACGAGCTTGCAGCAAAGCTTGCCGATCCCACCGCCGCGGCACTCAGTACAGTCGCCGCCGCAATTGTCATATTCATCGTGACGCTTCTGGCACTTAAGCTTCTTACGTTCATACTCGACCTTATTTTCCGCCTGCCCGTTTTAAATAAGCTTAACACCTTCCTCGGATTCTTATTCGGCATAGGAAGCGCGCTTATAACCGCATGGATAATCTCAAATATGGCGACAGGACTTGTTTTCGCCCTTGAATCCATAAACGGCGATATTTTCAACCGCTCGGTCATCGACGGTTCGGTTATTTTAAGATTCTTCTATAACAACAGTCTTATTCTGTTTAATTTATCATAAAATCGTAATACCCTGAAAGGAACAATGTATCTATGGAAATGTGTGCAAGATGCCGCAAGCGTGTTGCTGTGGTATACGTCACTAAAATTGAAAACGGTGAGACCGTTACTGAGGGCATTTGCTTAAAATGCGCAAAGGAGCTTGGTATCAAGCCTGTAAACGACATACTTGAAAAAATGGGAGTCCCTGCGGATTCCATCGACGAGCTTGACCATGAGCTTGACGAGCTTTCCGAGAATCTTGCAGGTCTCACACCTGTGGACGGTGAATCCTCCGACGAAATCCCCGGCGGCACACCCTCAATAAATCTTTCAAAGCTTTTCGGCAATTTCGGCTTTGCCGCTCCCGGAGCATCCCAGAATAACGAGGAGCAAAAAGCAAAATCTCCCAAAAAAGACCCAAAATCCGCTCCCACGAAGCTCAAATATCTGCCGAATTACTGCAAAAATCTCACCGCAACTGCCGCCGAGGGCAAGGTTGACCGCATCGTTGGCAGAAACCGCGAGCTTGACCGCGTTATACAGATACTTTCGCGCCGTCAGAAAAACAACCCCTGTCTTAT
>JAEIGA010000313.1_pt1 | contig 71071 bp, 58 predicted proteins | sample 9270691 | NCBI WGS metagenome assembly JAEIGA01 (sample SAMN17057246, study PRJNA624740) | gut metagenome | biome: biome; isolation source: fecal sample | host: Bos grunniens | place: China: Xizang | collected 2019 | reverse complement strand
GCAGAACGGCGTGACCGTGATTGCCCCCACCTGCACCGGCTGACCGGGTTCCAGATAGGTGAAAGAGGCATTGGGAGCCATGCCGCGTAAATCTCGGGCGAGATAGCGGCTGCAGTAAAGCGGCAGCGAGCGTTTCTTACCAAGCACACCCAGGCCGCACACGTGGTCATGGTGTTCATGGGTGAAGAAGACACCCGAAAGCTGAGCATCTGTCAAGCCACACTCTGCAAGTCCCTTACGGATGCGGAGAGCCGAGATGCCGGTATCCACCAGTATATGGGTACCACCGCCGGAGATGACGGTGGCATTTCCACGGCTGCTGCTGGCCAGAACAGAGAATCGGATCATGACTGCGGAACCACGGGAGCCAGCTTCACATCCTCCGGCGTAAGAGCATTGGCAGGCTTGCCATAAAGCTTGCCTGTCTGGGCTTCCAGGAAGCGGGTGATGTTGTTCACGGTTTCCTCAGTTGCATTACCGGCTCCGTTCTGGGTCTGAATCATGATGCGGACAGCATCTTTCAGGCTGTTCACGGTGCCGGTGTGGAAGTAGGGGGCAGTCAGCGCCACGTTACGCAGATTGGGTACGCGGAACATATCCTTGTGCTCCTCCTTCCGGGTGTAGTCATTCAGGCCATAGGCTCCTTCCTTGTAATCAGCCGGGGTGGCCAGGTCACGCAGATTGGCGTAGGTATTGATGTATTCAAAGCTGATGCCGCCGAGCGTGGGGCCGCTGTGGCAGGTGGCACAACCGAGCTGCACAAAGGACTCCATGCCTGCCTTCTGTGAGTCAGTGAGTGCTTTCTCATCGCCTTTGAGATAGAGGTCAAACGCAGAATCGGGGGTCACGAGAGTCTGCTCATAGGCAGCTATGGCCGTGGTAATGGTATCGGCAGAAATCCCCTTATCGCCGAACACATAGGCAAAGAGAGCCACCATTTCGGGGTCCTTGGAGAGCTTGTCTGCAATGGCATTCCAGTCCTCAGCACAGGAGTAGCCCATTTCAACAGGATTGAGGGGAGGACCGCCTGCCTGTTCCTTGAGGTCGGCTGCACGCCCATCCCAGAACTGGCGGATATTGCCGGCCGCATTCAGATTGGTGGGGGCATTCACGCCACCCAGCTGGGGGAGTCCGTCTGCTCCGGGCACACCCTCGGATTTGGCAAGATTGTCCGTACCACCACGGGTCAGGTCATGGCAGGAGGCACAGGATACCTGATTGGTCGTGGAAAGGCGGCCATCATGATACAGCTTGTAGCCCAGGTAGATGCGGGCAGCCTCTAATTCCGTGGCGGGTTCTACCGCCGGGCGGATGGGCGAGAAACGACGGGCGGCAGCGCCTGTCTCCTTGTACTTATTGCGGAGAATGGCCACATCTGTGGGGGTCAGGCGGGAACCGAGATGCACCATACTGTATGAAGCCGGGGGCATGCGGCGTGTCCGCAGCACGTAATCCATCTTCAGGTAATCCACATTACCGGAACGCAGCGAGGCATCAGGGGTGAGCGTGAAGGCCCTCCTGGCACCATTCACATGGTCGGCCATCAGGCCGAAGGAAAAGAAGTTGAGAAACTTGCTGTAGGTGGCATCCTGAGCATGGCAGGCAGCACATTTCATTTCCAGCACTTTGCCGGCAACGGCATCCGCCACGGCGGGCTCCATAGGCTTCAGCTGGGTGGATTCGTGCATTTCATCCACCACCAGTTGAGAAACAGCACCGCCCACAGCAGCAACAGCCCCCGTTGCGGCCAGTACCATCGCATATTTCCAGATACAAGTTCTCTTGCTCATTGTTTACTTGGGAAGAAAGGGGTTCAGTATGCGGGTATTCTAACACAGCCACGGCGGCACGCAAGCCGAAAAAGATTCGCACCAAAAAAAAGAGCCAGCATCTTCCTTGTTATCGCGGAGATTTCATGCTAGACTGCGGGCATGCGATGCAAGGCTCTGCCATTCTGTTTACTGCCCCTGCTGTGCCAGTGTTCACAGCCGGCAGCGGATAGCACCCTGCCCCCGCCGGCCCCTGCACCAGTCCCGGAAATGCGTCCTTCTCCTCCAGGAAGAAAAGATACCATCTTCAAGGCGCAAGGCGGAGAGGGCACTCTCTACATGCCGGCCTCCCTCTGCTATCTGGATGAGGTCGTGCCGGGCATCCGGGTCGATTTGAAATACTGCGGCAGCGATAACTTTGTGGGCCGCCCGGTTGCGGGGTACACCACAGGCACCCGCGCGATTCTGCGCCGAGATGCCGCCGACTGCCTCCGCAAAGCCCAGGAGATGCTTGCGCCGAAGGGCTACGGACTGCTGGTCTGGGATGCTTACCGCCCCCACCAAGCCATGGAAGACTTTTATACGTGGTCGCGTACACCCGACGAGTCCATGAAGAGAGAATTCTACCCGAATATCACCAAACAGGGTATCTATGAGAATCAATACATACGCCGCGCCTCAGAGCACAGCTGGGGCATTGCGGTGGATGTCACGCTCGTTGATCTGAACACAGGGAAGGAACTCGACATGGGAGGAAGGCATGACCTGCTCGATGCCAGCTCGGCCACGCGATACCCCGGACTCACCCCGGAACAACGCGCCAACCGCCTGCTGCTGCGCGACTCCATGGATAAGGCAGGTATGCGGAATTACAGCAAGGAATGGTGGCACTACTTCCTAAAAGAGAAAACCCATCTCATCCGTTACGATTTTCCGCTCTGCGACACGCTCCTCCCCCACCCTGACACTTCCGCTGTTTCCCAGCCATGAAAAAACTGATTCTGCTCGTTTGCTGCTTCCTCTGCGCCTGTTCCCGACCGCAGCCCCTGATGGTCTATCCTGGTGAAATGCCTGCCGAACTCTGTTATCTGGATGAGGTGGTACCCGGCATCAGGGTTGATTTGAAATACTGCGGTAAGGACAACTTTGTGGGCCGCCCCATCAATGGCTACACCACCGGCCGCCGGGCCATTCTGCGGAAGGACACCGCTGCCACCCTGTCCAAGGTTCAGAAGGATCTGCAAAAAGAGGGTTATGCGTTGCTGGTGTGGGATGCCTACCGCCCCTACCGCGCCCTGCAGGATTTTTATGCCTGGTCGCAGACGGATGACGACAGCACCCGGCGCGAGTTCTACCCCCGCATCACCAAGCGGGGTATCTACGAGAATAAGTACATCGGGCTTGTATCAGAGCATTGCTGGGGTATCGCGGTGGATGTCACGCTCATTCATCTGCGCTCCGGCAAGGAAGTGGACATGGGAGGCCGGCATGATTTGCTGGACGCCAGCTCGGCCACGGAACACCCCGGCCTTACCCCCCGCCAGCAGGCTAACCGGAGACTGCTGCGCGACACCATGGCTGCGGCCGGCATGCGGAATTACAGCAAGGAATGGTGGCATTACTACCTTTCTTCCCCCGGCATTTGCCACCAGTATGACTTTCCGCTGAATGACAGCCTGGCTCCAGCCGGTAGATGATGCACGGATTTTGCACTTGCCAGCGACTGCCCGACCTCTTACAATGATGCCCATGAAGCACCTGTTCCTCAGCAGCGTCACCCTTCTCTGCTCCCTGCTCAGCTCCTGCTCCACCCCGGAGATGGATGCCATTGCTGGGCGTGTGCAGAAAACGCGTATGAATAACGCTCTGTACGCGAAGAAAGCCCGCATACGCGTCTGGAAGGACACCAGCACCTATGATAAACACGGCTGGCACTTGCACAGCGAACAGGAAAGCAAGTTCACCCTGCCGGATAACGAGTTCAGGACAGCCCGTTACCTCATCATCACCCATGGTTACACCTCCTGGAATGAACAGGACAGGCAGCCCGCCACCCTCACTTCCCCCTCACCAACTCATATTGTTGACCTGGAATGGATTGATAAGGATGGCCGCATCTCCGGCAGCATCAATGTTCCGGCCATTTGCCGCGAATCCCAGCTGGGCGAGATAACAACCGGTGATTTCCCCTTCATTCTGCCGGATGATGCCTACGGCCAGTTTTTTGCCCTGCCTTCCATCGGCAAAGCCCTCGATATGCTCAAAGAATGAATCTGCCCTGCTGATAACTTCCTTTTTTACTTGAAAAGAGCATCTTTTCAGGTTAGAGTACAGGGTAATGAAAATTCATTTCTGTGGAGCAGCTGAAACGACTACCGGCTCCCAGCATCTGCTGGAAGTGAACGGCAAAAAGATTCTTCTGGATTGCGGCATGTACCAGGGGCACCGTGAGGACCAGATGCGTATCAACCGCGAGTTCCCGTATTTCTCCCCGGCAGAGGTGGACTGCGTGGTACTCTCCCATGCCCACATTGACCATTCGGGCAATCTGCCGAATCTGGTGAAGAAAGGCTATAAAGGATTCATATACAGCACCCATGCTACTCGAGACCTCTGCCAGGTGATGCTGGCGGATTCAGCCCGCATTCAGGAAAGCGACTGCAAGTTCCTCAATAAGATGAGCGCCCGCAAAGGCGGCAGCGGCAAGGTGGCAGAGGTTATCTACACCGAACAGGATGCCGAACTCTGCCTACGCCGCTTTATCAACATCGGTTATGAAATTCCTTTCCCCATTCTGCCGGGGGTAACGCTCACGTTCTACGATGCCGGCCACATTCTGGGGGCAGCCCAGATTGTGCTGGATATTGACGATGAGGAAGACGGGCAGCACAAGCGCCTGCTCTTCTCTGGCGATGTGGGGCGCGGCAACAACGAACTTCTGCGTGACCCAGTGCCGGTACCGGACGTGGACATCATGCTGATGGAATGCACCTACGGCGGCCGCCACCACGAGGCCCCCAGCCGCGACGACGAAACGTTCTGCCGCACAATACGCGATGCGCTCAAACGCGGTGGCAATGTCTATATTCCCTCCTTTGCCGTTGAGCGCACCCAGCAGTTACTCTACCTGCTGAACCGGGCCTACAAGGATGGCCGCCTGCCGAACTACCAGGTATATGTGGACAGTCCTATGGCGGTAAGTGCCACAGAAATCTTCCGCATTCACCCGGAATGCTTCAACAAGGAAGTATACGATTTCCTCTTTGCCGAGCGAGACCCCTTCCAGTTCGAACAGCTGCACATGGTACGCAGCATTTCAGAGTCTCAGCGCCTGAATAATCTGCGCGAAAACGCCATCATCATCTCTGCCTCAGGCATGTGCGAAGCCGGGCGCATCCTGCACCACCTCAAGAATGGTATAGGCCGCCCCAATAACACGGTTCTCTTTGTGGGGTACTGCGCTGCCAATACCCTGGGCCGCCGCATACTCAATGGTGCACTGGAAGTACGGATTCTTGGTGATTTGTACCCGGTGCGCGCCAGAATCGAATCGCTCGATTCCTTCTCCGGGCATGCGGACCATGATGAGCTTCTCACCTATTTCCGCAAGACGGGTGGCAGCAAGGCAAAGGTCTACCTGGTGCATGGCGAAAAGGAATGCTCTGCCGCCATGAAGGATGCCCTCTGCCAATTCCATACTGGCGAGGTTCATGTAGCAAGGCTGAACAGCAGCGTCAGCTGCTGATGATTCGATACTTTTTGACATTCTGGCACGTTTTCGTGCTGACATGATTGCGGTGATTGTGTATAATCACCGCACGCGCTATGGCATTCACTCACTTACACGTTCACACAGAATACTCCCTGCTCGACGGCATGATCCACACGAAGGATCTGATTAAGAAATGCGTGGAGCTGGGCATGAATTCCGTTGCCATTACTGACCATGGCAATGTATTTGCAGCCATTGAATTCATGGTGAATGTCAAGAAGCACAACAAGGGAGTGCTGGAATGGAACAAGGAACACCCGGATGAAAAGAAGCCTGTGTTCAAGCCGATTCTGGGCTGCGAGGTCTATGTGGCACCAACCCCGCTGGATGTAAAAAAACAGATTCCGGGACGCAATAAATACAGCCACCTGGTATTACTGTGCGAAAACAACATCGGTTGGGAAAACCTCATCAAAATTGTCTCCCGGGGCCATCTTGACGGCTTCTATTACAAACCGAGAATTGACTACGATACCCTGCGCGAATTCAGCAAGGGGCTCATCTGCCTGACGGGCTGTATCTCCGGCCCCATGCAGGAATGGCTGCTGCGCGATGAACCGGAGAAAGCCGAGCAGGTGCTGCTGGATTTAGTGGATATCTTCGGCAAGGACAATGTATTCGTTGAGCTGCAGGACCACGAGCTGGAAGAGGAACGCCGGGTGACACCGGAGCTGGTACGCATTGCCCGCAAGCACAATGTACCCCTGGTGGTGACGAATGATGCCCATTTCCTGAATGCTGATGACCACGATGCCCACGATATCCTCATCTGCGTGGGTACCGGCAACAAGCGCATGGACTCCAAGCGCATGCGCTACCCCAAGAGCGTGTATTTCAAGAGCGAGGAGGAAATGCGGGAGCTCTTCCCGGAATACCCGGATGCCTACGAAAACACCAACATCATTGCCGAACGCTGCAACACCTCCATCAAGCTCGACTCCACCTCCACCGAGCGTTACCCGGAGTTCGCCCCGGAGGATGGCTCCACCCGCGAGGAATACCTGCGTAAAATCTGCTACAAGGGGCTTGAGGAACGCTACGGCAAGGAACGTGCCGAAAATGACCAGGAACTCCGTGCGCGCCTGGACTACGAGCTTGGCATCATCAACCAGCTGCGTTTCCCCAGCTACTTCCTCATCACCGCAGATTTCATCAACTGGGCCAAGGACCACGACATTCCCGTGGGCCCGGGCCGTGGGTCGGCCGCAGGCTCGCTGGTAGCCTATGTGATGAAGATTACCAACATCGACCCCTACGCCTTCAATCTCATTTTCGAGCGATTCCTGAACCCGGAACGCGTAAGCCCGCCGGATATCGATATCGACTTCTGCCAGACACGCCGCCCGGAAGTCATTGAATACGTGCGCCAGAAATATGGTGAACGAGCCGTAACCCACATCATCACCTACGGCACCATGGGTGCCAAATCTGTGATTAAGGACGTAGCCCGCGTGCTGGACATGAGCTATGGAGACAGCGATAAAATTGCCAAACTCATTGAAAGCGGCCCGGGTGTTACCCTCGACAAGAGCCTGGCTGCCAGCGAGGATCTCCGCAACCTCCTGGACCAGGATGACACCTACAAGGAAATCTGGAACTACGCTAAAAAGCTGGAAGGCACTGTACGAAATGTGGGCATGCACGCAGCAGGCGTGGTGATTGGTGACCGCCCGCTGGATGAATACGTGGCTCTCACGCGAGATGACCTGAGCAACCCGAAGGGTGAAGTGGTGGCGCAATGCGATATGGGCGCCATTTACAACGCAGGGCTGCTGAAGATGGACTTCCTGGGGCTCAAGACCCTCACCGTGATGAAGGATGCCGAATCCTACGTACGCTGGCGCGTGCCGGATTTCTGCTATGATGCCGTAGACATCACCGACAAAAAAACCTTTGAGCTGCTCAACCGGGGTGACACCATGGGTGTGTTCCAGCTCGAATCGGGCGGTATGGTCGATACCTGCCGCCGATACGGCATTGATAACATCGAAGACATCATCGCCCTACTCGCGCTCTACCGCCCTGGTGCCATGCAGTTCATGGACGACATGATTGCCGTTAAGAAAGGCCTGAAGCAGGCCGAGTATGAGCACCCGCTGCTGGAAACAGTATCGGGTCTTACATACGGCGTGATGATTTACCAGGAACAGGTACAGGCTGCGGCCAAACTGCTGGCCGGCTATACCCTGGGCGGTGCAGACCTTCTGCGCCGAGCCATGGGCCACAAGGACATGCAGGAAATGGCCGAGCAGCGCCGCCGTTTCGTGAAAGGATGCTGGGATGTCAACCAGATTGATGAAAAAACAGCCAACGCCATCTTCGACAAGATTCAGAAGTTCGCCGGTTACGGCTTCAACAAATCGCACTCGGCATGCTATGGCCATATCTCGTACTGGACCGCCTACCTCAAGGCCCACTACCCGGTGGAATTCCTCTGCGGACTCATGACGAATGAAGCCACCAACGAGAAGATTGGCGTGTTCATTCAGGAAGCCATCCGCATGGGCATTGAAGTGCTGGGCCCCTGCGTGAACCATAGTGAGGTGAAGTTCCAGCCGGAAACCATGCCGAATGGCAAGCTCGCTGTGCGTTTTGGTCTCGCTTCCGTCAAGAGCATGAGTTCTGAAACGGTGAAAGTCATTGTGGAAGAACGCAAGAAGAACGGCCCGTACAAGAGCCTGGAGGACTTCTGCTACCGCATCCCGCCGCAGAATGTGCGCCGCAACCAGATTGAAGTGCTGGTGCAATGTGGAGCCTTTGACTGGATGCACGTCTGCCGCGCCCAGATTTTCGACAGCATCGAGCAATGCATCAACGGGGCCAGCAGCGTACATAAAGATGCCGAAGCCGGCCAGATGGCTCTGTTCGATATGACAGACACCACCTCTGCCCCGGAAGAAACGTTCATTACCCAGGAATGGCCCAAGGAAAAACGCCTCGACGATGAAAAATTCCTCACCGGCGCTTATTTCACCGGCAACCCGCTGGACAGCATGCGCGGCATCATTGACTCCCCGAAATTTCTTCCAATCGGCACGCTGCCTGACCTCACGGCAGAGGAAATCCGGGGGTCCCGTGACATGGCCGGCATGCTCCGCTCGGTCAACATCAAGGTCAGCAAGAGCGGTCAGAAGTTTGCCATCATCACCGTAGAAGACTTCACCGGCAGCACCGAAGCCCTGCTCTGGGGAGATTCCTACACAAAGGCTGCGGCTCAGGAAGGATTACTCACCGCCGGCAACTTCGTGCAGTTCCGAGCCCGCATCTCCGAAGACGAAAAAACCGGTGGCAAGAAAGTCTCTGCCAACGGGGTGGAACAGCTGGGCAGCAACTCCCGACGCAAGGGTGGCAAACCAAAGATTTACGAAATCACCCTCAATACGGCCCGCCACAATGCAGGCGACCTGGAGCTCATCAAGAAAATCCTTCAGAAGTACCCTGGCAAGATGCCCGTGCACATGCACTTCCGCAATACCCTGGGTAACCGCGTCAGCATCGAGCTGGGCGAGCGCTACAGCGTGTCCCCCTGCATCAAGCTGGACGAAGAACTCTCGCTCTACTCCTGACCCCTCCCCTTGTTCCTCATGAAAAACGCCCGTTTCATCATTCTCCCCGCACTGGCAGGCATAGGACTACTTGCCGGCGGGCTATACAAGAACATGAAGCAGGCAGACGGAGCGGACGCTCCGCAGACAGAAGCCTCCCCTGAACTTCCGCAGGAAGAAATCCGGACAGACGCTTTCAGCCTGAAGCTTTTCCAGCAGGTTCTCTCAGAACAGAGCGGCAACGTGCTGGTAGCCCCCCGCGTTGTCAGCAATACCCTGCATGCCCTGCGGGAACTCGCCGGTGGAGAATCAGCAAAGGAACTGGATGCCCTGCAACTCAGCCAGACGGCCGTCTTGAGAACACCGGAACCCGAGCGCAGCATCCTGCTGGCGGTAGATATCAATGTACCCAGGACCGAGAACCGGGTCAACCTGGTTCCCCTGCCGTTTTCTGAAGATGTACCCAGAGCACTAAGCCTGTTCAATGGCTTCCTGGCCCCATCTGCCAATGCCCTCTTTGCCACGACTGACATGGTCAGCACCCGCACCCGGTTGCTGGCCGGGGCGGCAGCCTACTGCCATACAGGTGGGTATCTGCCCTTTCACCCCACTCATTCCCGCACGGCAGATTTCGACAGCGCCTCCGGCGGTATGCCGCACTACCAGCAGATGCGTAGCCGCGGCCAGTACATCACCGCCAGGGCAGAAGACGGCTCCTGGCAGGCCGTGGCTCTCCTGCTGAAGCAGAACCAACCGGCCGGAATCCCGCTCGCTCTCATCGGTATTCTTCCGGCCGGCTCAGCCCGCACATTCGCCACGCAGCTCACCCTGGAACAACTCAGCAGCATTCGTTCTGCGCTTGCCAAGGCTGCACCGGAAGACACACTCGTGGAATTCCCCCGCCTGAAACTGGAAGTGCGCCCCTATGATATGCGTTATACGCTGCGGAGACTTGGGCTGGCCTCACTCTTCCATTCGGAGCAGGCAGATTTCTCACCCCTTACGCCCGGCAAAATCCACCTGAATGCCCTGATACACGCCTCCGGGGTGACCATTGATGAAAACCGGCGCGCACCCCGTATGGAGGTCAGCGAACTGGACCAGGCAGGCAGAATCATCAGCTTTTCGCGCCCCTTTATCTGGTTGCTCGCAGACCTCAGCACCGATACCCCGATGGAATACATGGGGCTGGTAGAAGAAATGTGAAAAAGAACAGCGGCCGAAAAAAACGGCCGCTGTTGTCTTTTATTTGAAATTGACGGGAGCGCATCAACCCTGCTGAGCCGCCTTGCGGGCAGCCTTTTCAGCGGCCTTGGCGGCCTTGGCAGCCATCTTCTCCTTTTCCTCGGCAGAAAGAATACGCGGGAACACAGGGCTGGGAGCCTGCACGCTGTGGCCATTCTTCACCATACCCCAGACCATGCTCTGCGGCGTGAGCCCGGTAACATCAAGCTGCAGCTGGGAAAGGATGCGGGCAGAAGCCTCTGGCAGCACGCACCCCAGCAGGAAGCCCACCTGGGCGCAGCATTCCAGCAGGTGTGCCAGCACACGCTGCAACTCAGGCAGCTTTTCCTCGTCCTTGGCAAGAGCCCAGGGCTGCTTCTGCTCGATATAGCTGTTGCAAAGCCCCACATGGGCATTCAGGGCCGCCAGGGCATCTGCCGTGTTGTAGCTGTTCATGCAGTCGGCAAAGCGGGCAACTGTGGAGCTCATACTCTCACGGAGAGCCGCAGAAAGCTCATCATCCCCCTCAGCCAGGCTGACCACACCGCCGCAGTAGCGCACACACATGTTGAGCGAGCGATTGCAGAGGTTGCCAATATCGTTGGCAAGCTCAGTGTTGTAAATCATCTTCATGCGCTCCGGGTCAAAATCGCTGTCGTAGCCAGTCTTGGTATCGCGCACCAGATAGTAACGCACAGCCTCTGCGCCGAAAGCATCGCACAAATCGTTCGGGTCAACAATATTGCCCAGAGACTTGGACATCTTCTCACCCTTGATATTGAGCCAGCCATGCACCAGAAGCTCAGGCATCTGGTCATCAGCAAAGCCCATGGCGTGCAGCATGCACAGCCAGTAGATACCATGTGCAGGCACCAGAATATCCTTGCCAATCACCTCGCAGGCGGCCGGCCAGAGCTTATTGAAATCAGGCAGCCCGGCACCCTCTGCCGCCTTGTAACCGGCAAAGGAAATGTAGTTCACCAGAGCGTCAAACCATACATAGGTCACAAAATCCGGGTCGAAGGGCAGCGGAATACCCCAGGAAAGGCGGTCCTTAGGACGCGAAATACACAAATCCACCCCGGCAGAGCGCTCAATGGCATTCAGCAAATCCTGGCGGCGGAATTCGGGAGTCACCACAGAGGGGTGGTTCAGCACATAATCCCTGAGCCACTCCACATGCTGGCTGAGGTTGAAATACCAGTTCTCCTCCTCGAGCTCCACAACTTCGCCCCATTCCGGGCCGAACTCGCCGGCCTCGTTGCGTTCCTTATCGGTGAGGAATTGTTCCTGGCGGATGGAATAGAAACCCTTGTAGCCCTTCTTGTACAGGTAGCCCTTCTCCTTGAGGTCACTCAGAATAGCCTGCACACAGGCCTTGTGGCGGGCATCTGTCGTGGCAGCCCAGCCATCGTACTGAATGCCAAGGCGTTCCCAGAGCGCAATGAACTTCTGCGTCACCATATCGGCATACTCCTGGGGCTGCATACCGGCAGCCTCGGCCTTCTGCTGCACTTTCTGGCCATGCTGGTCTACACCCGTCAGGAAGAACACCTCTTCACCACACATTCGGTGCCAGCGGGCCAGAACATCTGCCAGAACCTTCTCATACGCATGCCCGATATGGGGTGCGCCATTCGTGTAGTCAATTGCTGTCGTAATGTAGAACATAGCGCGGCGATTCTACCATGCGCGCCAAATCATGGCAAGCGCAATCTGGTGCATATTCCCGCGCATTTCTGCCTTTACAATTATGGGTTGGCGGGCTATCATGTTGCCCATGAGCCACACTAAGGTATCTGATAATATGGAAGCGCTTATCAAACTGGCGCTCGAGGAAGATTTCGGGGATGGTGATGTAACTTCCCTCTTCTTTGTACCCGCAGAACTACAGGCCCGCGCCCTGCTTCGCCCCCGCACCCAGGGTGTCCTTTCCGGCGTGGAAGTTGCCCGCGCCGTATTCAAGGCCGTAGACCCCACCCTGAAGGTAGAGGTTTTCCTGAACGATGGTGATGAGGTTTCCCCCGGTGCCGTTGTCATGATGATTGAAGGCAAGGCTCAATCCATTCTGGGTGCAGAGCGTACGGCCCTCAACTTCATTCAGCGCCTCTCCGGCGTGGCAACCATGACCCACAAGTACGTGAAAGCCATCGCCCACACAGACTGCAAGCTGCTCGACACCCGCAAGACCACCCCCGGCTATCGTCTGCTCGAAAAGGCTGCCGTGGTGCATGGTGGCGGCAATAACCACCGTCTGGGCCTCTACGACCGGGCCATGGTGAAGGATAACCACCTCATGACGGACGGCAACACAGACCACCTTCAGCAATGCATCGACAAGCTCAAGAGCGAGCGCCCCGGTGTGGAAGTCCAGCTCGAGGCAGACAACCTGACGCAAGTGGAAGCCTTCCTGAAGCTCCAGGGTGTCGACTACATCCTGCTCGACAACATGAGCAACGAAGACATGCGGAAAGCCGTGGAAATGCGCGGCCAGGGCTGCAAGCCGTATTTCGAAGCCTCCGGCGGCCTCACGCTCGCCACAGCTCCCGCTGCTGCAGAAACCGGCGTGGACTTCATGAGCTTCGGCTGCCTCACCCACTCCGTCCCCTCCCTTGATCTGGGGCTCGACTTCACCGTAGAGCACTGATTCATGCTCACCCCCAAGGAGGCACTCATTACCCTCAACCTCATTCCCGGTCTCGGGTCTGTGAGGATTCAGGCGCTGCTGGAATTTTTCGGTAGCGCCGAGCTTGTTCTCCAGGCAAAGGAAACCATGCTCAGCATGGTACCCCGCATCGGTCCCGGGCTGGCTCGCGCCATTGCCGACTGGCGTAACTGCACCAATGCCAGAGCCGAAATGGACTGCGCGGAAGAACGCGGGGTACGCATGGTCACGATTACAGATGAGGAATACCCCTCCTTCCTGCGGCGCATGAGCGACCCTCCCATTGTACTCTACGTGCGGGGCAACTGGGTGGAACGAGACAGCGACCGCAGCGTCTCCATCGTAGGTACCCGGCAAGCCTCGCCCTATGGGCTTACGACCGCCCGCCGCTTCGCGCGTGAGCTGGCCGATGCCGGCTGCACCATCATCTCCGGCCTCGCACGAGGAATCGACACCGCAGCCCATCTGGGGGCACTCGATGCCGGAGGCCGCACCATTGCCGTACTGGGATTCGGCATGGCAGGCATGTACCCAGCTGAAAACGCAGAACTGGCCGAGCGTATCTGCGCTGGAAACGGAGCACTGGTAAGCGAATTCCCCATGTACATGCGCCCAAGCAGAAACACCTTTCCGCAGCGCAACCGCATTGTAGCCGCGTGGAGCCGGGCCACGCTGGTGGTGGAGGCCCCTCAGCGCAGCGGCTCCATGCACACCGCCACCATATCAGCCAGCGACTATGGCAACAGCGTATTTGCCATTCCCGGGCAAATTACAAGCATAGGTTCCACCGGCTGTCACGCACTCATACGCGACGGCGCCACCCTCTGCACCTCACCGGCAGAGCTCCTGGAGGATATGCAATGGAACAAAGCCCCGCAGCAGCTTACCCTCTTTGATGCCATACCCCGGCCGGCTCAGGAATCGGGACACTCCCTGCCAGATGCGGAAACAGCAGCCCTGTTGCAGGCTCTGCGGGCCGGGCATAACACCCTCGATGCCCTCTGCACAGCCCTGGGGCAAGGCGCACACAGCATCACGCCGCTCCTCATGCGCCTCCAGATAGAGCGCCGCATCATCCCCCTGCCCGGCGGTCGTTTCTCCGAACCCGTGTGAACACATTTTAGACTTGCCAAATAGCGCCTGCTCCCCTAGACTCACTCGCCATGCGTTATCTTGCCGCACTCCTGACATTCTGCACCCTGATTCTTCAACCGGCCGAAGCCGCCTTCAGCGCGCCGTTCATTCAGAATCAACCCCATGCAGGACAAAGGCCCACCAGGATTCCGCAGGAAGCACGCCGGATTCGCCGAGCCCACAGCAGTGGTCTGAACCCTGCACGTCCCCTTCCCATTCCCACAAAGGCAGCCCCGCGGCCGAATTGCGCCGCCGTCTGCGTCATTGACCCCTACAACGGGCATGTCCTCTACGGCTACAATGCCAGCCAGCGCAGGCAGGTGGCCAGCACCCAGAAAATCATGACAGCCCTCTGCGTGTGCGACACGAAAGACCTGGATAAGGTTGTCACCATCCAGGCATCAGACCGCCTTGCCCCGCCCATCCGCCTGAATCTGAAAGCAGGGGAACAATACACCCGCAGAGACCTTCTGCGAGCCATGCTGACCGGCAGCTTCAATGATGTGGCCGTCTCCCTTGCCCGCGACTGCGGCGGCACCGTGGAAGCCTTTGTGGATAAAATGAATGAACGAGCCCGCCGCATGGGCATGAAGAACACACATTTCAAGAACCCCAACGGCCTGCCGGCTGATCAGTATTCCACAGCCTACGATATGGCCCTGGCTGCATGCTATGCGTATAACAACCGCACTATCCGGAGCATGATCAATATTCCGGCCTACGAGTTCCGCCGCAACAACGGCCAGGTGCGTATCATCCGCTCCACGAACCGCCTGCTCACCAGCCACCCCTGGGTACAGGGCATGAAGACCGGTTACACCAACCTGGCGGGCAAATGCCTTATTTCATGCGCCTCCAGCAATGAACGCGCCGTTATCGTCGTTGTTCTGGGCAGCACCAACCGCAAAATCTGGGGAGAATCCCTCAAATACCTCCGCTGGGCGCTTGAAGAGGTTTAATTTAGCCTGTCATCTGCCAGCCAAGACCTGTTTTTTGCTTTTCATGACGCGGAATTTGCGCTATACTGCACGCGTATAGGCTCATGGCAGGAGGCACTAACAAAAAGCGCGCCAGGAAAACCACGGGAGAGGAGACCTCCCTGTGGGGTTTCCTGTTTGATAAAAACACTCAGAACCAGGACATCACCAAGCGCGCCTTCTTTGCCCAGCCGGGGGAAGAGGAAACAGAAGAAGCCCCCGCCGCGCCTCACCATATCCTCATGGAGATATGGAAGCGTTTCAACTTCTGGAGTCTTCTGGCTATTCTCATCTTTCTGGCTTTCTCCATCGTCCTCATCAGCACCACGGTGAGCATGTGGACACCGCAGAACATGCGTAACATTGCCGGATATGCAGACCACGGTAGTGCCCGTGACCTGCTTGCCCTGCTCCGCAACGCAAACGGACAGGAAATCAGCTTCACCGAAGCAGAGATTAACCGATACCTGCGTGATACCTGCCGCATGCGCCAGACGGGCATCTTCTCCATCATCACCCACGGCGAAGGCGTTGCTGTAAAGATACACAACGGCTACGCCGAGCTCATCATCGACCGTATTCTCGGGGCCAACATCCACCAGACCACCTCGGTTCATCTGACCTTCCATCAGGAAATCAACCACGGCCGTCCGGAACTCAAAGTAGCATTCCACGGCTCAGAAAAACTGTACGGCAAGCTTCCCAAAGGTGGCAGCATTGGCCGGATGGGGCTTCCGGAGCGCCACATCCGCATGCTGGCCCCGGCGCTGGACACCCTGCTTGCCTGTTACCCGGAAATTCACTCTATCATCGAAGAACACGGCTATTGTCCCTACTTCACCCAGGGAGAGAACTGCGTGGAAAGCCGCGTCAGTCTCATTCCCTACCGCCCTTCATAAATATACAGACACCACATCATGAATACACGACGCATACTCATTGCAGTTCTCGCTCTCACCAGTCTGGCAACACTCAACTCCTGCATCATCCAGCAGGTTGCAGATAAATTCATTCGCGATGAATATCCCGGAGAGCGTCCCCCCCACGTTATTGCTGACGCAGGCGGAAAACCCGCCAGCGAAAACTGGATTAAGGTGAATCCGTATGACCTCCCCCCCTCAGGCTACCTCCAGGGCCGGGTGGAATACGCAGAAGACGGCCTTCCCTATGGTCTGCCCTGTGAGTTCTCCAACATCCTCGTATCACCGTACGAGCCGCATTACCAGCTCGACTACACCAAGAGCAGCGTAGGAGACAAAGTGTGGGATCCCTACACCCGCAAGCCTTTCTACGTTCCCCGTTTCATGACCATCAACTAAAGCGCCCATCCCCTGCATCATGAGTTCCAGAAAAAAGCACCAGAAGAAAGGAGCCGCCTATCAGGTGACAAAGCTGCTCCTGAAGATGATGTACGGGGTCATCCGCTTTATTGACATCCGCCTCATTGCCCTCATCGGCAGAGGCATCGGCTATCTGGTCTGGGCTGCCATTCCCAGCCGGCGACGCGTTGTTGCCCGAAACATCCGCATTGCCGTTGACCCGACCCTGCGGGGCAGCGAACTGAGTTCCCTGGTTCGCCAGAACATCGTCCGCACCTGCGAGAACATGGTCTGCACCTTCAAGACCGGCCTGCTTTCCGACAAGGAATTAGACCGCGCGGTCTCGCTTGTAGAAGATCCCTGTTTCATTGAGAGAGCAGAAGCCGGAGATTGCATCATCTGCTGTGTGCCCCACGCCGGAAACTGGGAAATGATGGCGCGTCTGCGCCCGCTCTTCCCGAAAGTGGCCCGCTTCGGTTCTCTTTACCGCCGGCTGGACAACCCGGCGCTCGAAGAGGCCGTCTATAACATCCGCACCCACTTCGGATGCGAAATGTTCAACATCAAGGACGGACTCAAGGAAATCTTCCGGCTGGCCAGGGATGGCGGCATGCTGGGCGTACTGAGTGACCAGTTCACCCAGCAGGGCGTATTCGTTCCCTACTTCGGCAAGGTGACGGGCACCACACCGCTGCCCGGCCTCATCTACAAACGCCGCAAAGAAAACATCCACATGTATGTTGTTTCCAGCCGCACCACCGGGCTGGGGCAATGGGAGGCTGATTTCTCAAACAAGGTAGACCTATCAGACACCTCCGGCAGCAATGCCGCCATCAGCCTGGCCGTCAACCAGGCGCTCGAAAAAGCCCAGAGAAAAGGTATTCTTGACGGCTTCTGGATGCACCACCGCTGGAAACCCTCATACCGCTTTGCCCCTGATACCAGTGAGGAAACCAACGAAATCATCCGGCAGCATGCCCGGCTTCCCTTCCGCATCATCCTCTGCGTACCGGAAGCCTTTGAGGAGGCCGTACTCGTGATTCCCATGATGCGCCGCCTGCAGGCATGCCGCGCCGATATGCAGCTCACAGTCGTCTGCCCCACCGCACAGCAGGCATTCTGGCAAACCCAGCCCTACATCACCCACGTGGTGACAACAGATGGCTGCACCCCGCCGGACGTTCAGCTCGAAGCAGAAGAACTGTACAAGGACGGGCCCTACGACTACCTGTTCATGCTGAGCGGGAACGCTCGTGTGTTCAAGCGGCTCCGCAAACTCATGCCCATGTACGTGAGCGGTATGGGCACAAACCCGCTTGCTTCCGGATTCCGCACGCGCCACTTCATGCCGGTCGGGGGACAACCCGTCCACAAATCTGAAGAATACCAGACACTCACCGACGAGCACATTGACTCCACGCGCCTGCCCTATGCAGATGCCGCCAGCGGCAATGCCGAATCAACAGGGCTCTATATCGCACCCTTCTCCACACTGGGCAAGGCAGACAGTTGGCAGACAGAGAAATGGAAGGAACTCGCAGAGCGTCTGCCGGAGAAACCGACCCTGCTTGCCTTTGAGCAGGATAAGGAAGCCGCGCTTTCCCTTGCTGCTGAGCTGGACATTCCCTGCACCTGCGTAAAGCCCGATACCCTTGCCAGCCTGCTGGGTCCCGGTTGCAGGCTGTACGCCGTCGATGGTCTCCTGCCGCAGCTGGCAGCCCTGGCCGGCTGCCCCTGCCATGTCATCATGAGCAGCCGCCTAGCTGCCGCATACGCACCGCTGGGCGAAGGGCATCATGTGGTAAGCAACCACACCCCCTGCCACCCCTGCTACCGCAGCAAATGCGACCAGCAATCCCCTTGCCACGCTGGTATCAGCGTTGATGACCTGCTCGGTTGAAGCAGCCTGTCGTAAAAGCAAAACGCGCCGCAACACCGGCGCGTTTCCTTCATCCATCAGCTCTCCTCCGGAGCAAGCATGAACATAAGACGATCCACCCCGTAGCGGGAAACCTCCTTCCAGAGCGTCTTTTCCATAGCGGCAACGCGTGCCGTCCGTTCTTCCGGAGACAAAGACTCAACGGCCTCCTGGCCATAGTATTCCATCAGGGTACGCGTGGCAAGCCTCCCCACAAGCTCCTCCCAGAACACCGAATCCCTGTATTCATCAATCACATCGGAATAAAAAGCATTCTCAACATAAGGGCGCTTGAAAAACCAGTACCCACAGTCCGGGTTCAGCTCCATATCACGCGCAATGCCAGGCACCGTACGCCCTGCCTTCACAATCTCCACAAGCAGCTTATGCCATGCATCGGCCCGGGGGTTGCGGCCATCCGGCATAGCCTGCCCCAGCACAGTAAGAGCCATGGCGCAAACCTCTGCCAGGTCACGCATCTCCGGTTCCGTCAGCTCTAGAGTAACCTTTCCCATTCTCGAGGAGTCATTCCAGCCCGAGCTGCATGCGGGCTTCTTCGGTCATCATGCTCTGGTTCCACGGCGGGTCCCACACAAACTCCACATCCACACTTTTCACACCCTCCAGCGCGGCAATTCCCATTTCAGCCTCTGCCATCAGATGCGGGCCCATGCCGCAACCGGGGGCCGTCAGCGTCATCTGCACGCTGACATGGCTTCCACCCTCTTTCTGCGGAATAATCTCAACTCCGTATATGAGGCCGAGGTTCACAATATCCACAGGTATTTCCGGGTCGTAGATATTGCTGAGCACCTTCCAGACCCGCTCCTCCAGCGTCAGGCCAGCATCACACTCCTGCTCCACCTGGGAATCAGCAATGATACCGGCGCGGGCCGCCTCCTCACGGGTAATGCGAACCAGGCCGATATCTGTGGCGGCGGTAATGGAGTTTCCCAGCATCTGGGTCACGTAGATACGCGACCCCTCCGGCAGCAACACAGCATTACCGGCCGGAATCTGAATGGCAGCGGTCTCTGCCTCAGTAATCACTTCCTGATTCAACATAGGCGGCGCAAATTATGCCAGATTTTCCACCGCTTACAAGGCAAAACTGTGCCGCTGTCTTAAAATTCAGCATTCAGGGCAGCCAGATAGCGTTCTGTTTCACCCGGTTCCATCAGGAATTTACGAGCTATAAGACAGTTGCTGGACCATACCTGAGGCCACTCCTCCTCCACAAGATCAGCAGGAGACATGCTGCGCCGCCAAATCATGAAGCGCTTATTGGAGCCCAAAATGTACGGCTTGGGCGTCAGGTGCATGAGCGTGGACTGAACAAACATTTCATCACTACAGAAAGTATGCCGGAAGAAATCATAGAAATCCGGGTGTTCATCCACATAACGGAGCAGCTCCTGCACGCAGTCACCCGTAAGGGACCACCACTGGGACCCCGAATGGAAAGGAGCAAACTTCTTCCATGAGAAGCGGCGAAGGCCGGTAAAACGCCACAATTTCTTCCACTTGTGGAAATAGCGGTGCCATTTATTATTGCGGTCCACAATGCACTGAGGATACCATACAGCAATGCGGTACAGAAGGCCCTTTCTCCCCCACCCCTTCGTAATAGGCTCCGTAGAACAGCTGATTATCTGCTGTTTCTCTGCATAGGCTGCATTGAGAAGCTCCTCAGTCTTAGCCCGGCCAGCTGCCGGCAGACACTGCCCGCTGATGAGGTGAACGTAACGATACCTCACCCCTGTTGCCATAGCCGCGCGAATCAACGACATTTCAGCCGAAATCATGGAAAAGCTCCCCCATTTCACCGCAATCCGGGGCTCGACCAGCCTGATTCGTTCAGAAGTGAGAATCTCAGAAGCAATGGCAGAAGAGGCATCCACATGAATAAACACATAGTGCCCCTGTTCTGCAAGATATGAACTCAGGGCATTCACCTGCCAGGGGCGGTTATGGCAGAGAATCAGGTAGCAATCCGTCTGAGGAGAAGTTGTTTCCATACTTGTCATACGTTAGTACATCCAATCTGTTGAAATCAAGTTATACCGAAGAGAAGAGCTGAACCAACAACCTTGCAAGGTCAGCAAAGGCAGCACCAATTTCCCGGGCGGCCAGCACAAAATCCTGAGCATACCCCTCAAAGGAGATAAGACCGAATGCACGCAGAATCAGCAACACGCCGGCCAGGTTACTCAGCAGGATAATCATGAATGAAAGAATCACCCCGTTCTCAAGCAAATCCGGCTGCTCGCGGGGAATCACCCACAGCGTCCAGTACACATGGTACGTCAGCCAGAAACCGAAGCCCGCATAGAACCATGCCTGGTAGGAATCAAACGGGTAAATCCAGTTCGCCACAAAGAAAGTCGCCATCCACAACAGCGCCCACAAGGGAACAAAATAAGGCGCCAGCGAAACAAAGATATTATCGGCATCCGTGTCCACAAATCCGCCATCCAGATCCACACTCAGGGCGCGCACACGGCCCATGCAGAGCAAAGCCGCCAACGCATGGGTCAGCTCATGCCCCAGCACATAGAGGAACATCAGAATCGGGTCTATCAGGCGGAAATACTTCACACTCGCAAACACCAGTGCCCCCAGCACACTGAACCACACCGGCACACTCTGCCAGAACGCCAGTTCGCTCACCATCGGCGTTGCATGGTGCAGCTGCAGCAGCAGAGCATACACCATCACCACAGACAAAGGAAGCAGGCATAGGCCAATCGTCATGTGTACCGCCTGCTTCAAGCCCTTGATAGGTTTCCAGTCCTCCACCTCATAGTCATATACAGGGTCAAGGGACTGAAGGTAGCTGACATGCACCCGCAGGCGGCGGAACACGCTCATGGGAGGAGGTTCCAGGTGCTCTGCCTCATGCGGTTTCTCCAGCGGCATACGCCAATCCCCGAACTCCGCCGATGGCAACCGGCGGGAAGAGCGGCGGGAACTCTGGCTGGGCTTCTTCATGAACAGGCAGCAGCGGCAGGGCGGATATCCTGAATAGAAATGGAAAGCATTGTACGGCCACGCCATACATTGCGGTCAATCGTATACGCAATATCCCAGGGCGGATCCGGCAGGCGCAACTGCCCGCCATTGAAGTACATAGCATCACACTCGCAGCTCCCCTGGCGCAGCCCCAGGCGCAGGTGGTTACCCTGCAGGTGGCGTGGAGCATCCGTCAGCATCACATTGCGGCTCATGAACACCGGCTGCGGGTTTGTATTGCCGAAAGGCTCCAGCAATTCATAACTATCAAGCAAATCCAGAGTCAGCTCAGGGAACGTCACCTCAGCATCAATATTGAGCACCGGCATAAGCCGGGAGGGATCCACATTCTCACGCACAAAAGCATCGAAGCGTTCACGGAACGCATCAATCATATCCTCATGAATCACCAGCCCGGCAGCCATATCATGACCACCGCCGGAAATCAGCGTATCGGCACAAGCGTGAATAGCCTGCACCAGAGAAATTCCCGGAACCGAGCGACCGCTTCCCTTACCCACACCATTTTCATCCAGCGAAATCACAAAAGTGGGCTTATGGTAACGGCGCATCAGCAGCGAAGCCACGATACCCACCACCCCGGGGTGCCAGGTACGCGACCCCAGCACAATCACATTATCCCGCTCCGGGGAGAAGGAACGCGACAGCATCTCCATCGCCTCATGGCGGATCTTCTCCTCCTCCTGCTGGCGGGCGCGGTTGTGCTGCTCAAGGCGCTCAGCCAGCTCCAGCGCCACAGCAGTATCACGCGCCATGAGCAGGTTGAGCGAATCCAGCGGGCTGTCCATACGGCCGGCCGCATTCAGACGCGGACCGATACGGAACGAAATATGGCTGGCATTGGGGCGGCGGTTCAGGTTCGTCACCCGGTTAAGAGCCTGAATACCGATATTGCCGCCACTCTCCATCACCCGCAGGCCGTGGCGTGTCAGCAGGCGGTTTTCGCCCACCAGCGGCACAATATCAGCCACCGTGGCAATAGCCACCACATCCAGATACTGCTTCAGGTCAAAATGAGCCAGCCGGCGCATCTTCAGCATCGCATGCGCCAGTTTGAACACCACACCAGCGCTGCACAGGTAAGTATACGGGCTATCCCCCTCCAGCTTGGCATTCACCACAGCCACCGCGGGGGGCCGCCCCTGGGTACTCGCCTCATGGTGGTCCAGAATCACCACATCAATCCCCTGCCCCTGCAGCCAGCGCACCTCTTCCACAGAAGAAGTGCCGCAGTCCACCGCAATCAGCAGATCCGGCTTACCACCGCAGGCCTCCATAGCATTGGCCATACCCTCATCGCTCAGGCCGTAGCCTTCCCGTGTGCGAACCGGTATGAAATAATCCGTGCGGATACCATAGGCGCGCAGAATCGCATACAGCAGCGTGACAGAGCTCACGCCGTCCACATCATAATCACCATAGATGCAGACGTGCTCACCGTTGTCTGCCGCGCGGAAGATGCGCTCAACGGCTACATCCATCTCCCGCAAGGCGAAAGGGTCGCCCAGGTCGGCTAGCTTGGGTTTCAGGAATCTTAGTGCCTTCTCACGACCGGAAATGCCTCGCTGAGCCAGCAACTTTCGAACCAGCAGCGGCAGCTGTGCGTTCAATTCATCGCCAAAATCCACACTTCCGTCCGTCGGGCGCAATTCCCAACTGAACTTAGTACTCATGGGGCCATTCTATCATCACACCCCGCAAGGCGTCAAGCTGGAATTAACAGGCACAGCACCCCCGGCGGGCAGCCCCTCTGCTGCCTGGCGCACAAAATTGTTATTTAGAAACTGAAATTAAATACCTTACAGAAAAACATGCTCCAATAACGCTCAAAAATGGCAGCATAATACACTTGCCTGCGGGTTGTTTTCTTTGACATCTCACCCTGGTGCTGCTACACTTGCGGCGTATTAAGCCCCATTCCCAGAAGTGAACAAGAACCACCTGCCAGAAATCCCCTGCATCTCCCACAGCCGCGGTCTGTGGATACTCAGTCCGCTGCTCGTCTTCTTCCTGCTCTATGTGACCACCTCGGTCATCGTGGGGGACTTTTACAAGATGCCGGTCACCGTTGCCTTCATGGCCGCCTGCGCCTGGGCCTTTGTCGTATGCCGCCCGCGCCGATTCTCTGAGCGGGTGGAGCGCTTCTCCCGCGGCGCAGCGCACAGCAATATCATGATGATGGTGTGGATTTTCATACTCGCCGGTGCTTTTGCCCAGTCAGCCAAACACATCGGCTCGGTTGATGCCACCGTCAACCTCACCCTCTCCCTGCTGCCGGCCAACATGGTACTGGCCGGGGTATTCCTGGCAGCCTGCGCCATATCCCTCTCCATTGGCACCTCGGTAGGCACCATCGTGGCCCTCATGCCGGTAGCCGTAGGCCTGGCAGACAAAGCGGGTGCCAGCCTCGCCCTCATGGCAGGCGGCGTTATCGGCGGTGCCTTCTTCGGCGACAACCTGTCCTTCATTTCCGACACGACCATTGCCGCCACCCGCACCCAGGGCTGCGCCATGCAGGATAAGTTCAAGGCCAACTTTGCCATCGTATTCCCGGCAGCCCTGCTGGTGCTGGGCATCTACATCGCGCTCGGCTGGAACCTGGCTCCGGTGGAAGTACCGCAGGAAACCGCCTGGCTCAAGGTCATTCCATACCTGCTGGTACTGGGTACCGCCCTGGCCGGCGTGAATGTCATGAAGGTGCTCATCCTCGGCATCATCTCCACAGGCATAGTAGCCTGCATCAACACCCCCGCCGGAATCATGGACTGGGTAAGCGCCATGGGCAACGGCATGACCGGCATGGGCGAGCTCATCATCGTCACCCTCCTGGCGGCTGGCATGCTCGAACTCATCCGCTACAACGGCGGGCTCTCCTACATCATCTCCCACCTCACCGCCTGCATCAAAGGCCGCAAGGGAGCCGAACTCAGCATCGCGCTCATGACCGCCCTGGCCAACTTCTGCACCGCCAACAACACTGTGGCCATCGTAGCCGTGGGGCACATTGCCAAGGGCATTGCAGAAAAATACAGCATCCCCGCTCCGCGTGCTGCCAGCCTGCTCGACACCGCCTCCTGCGTGGTACAGGGTATCCTGCCGTACGGCGCCCAGCTGCTCATGGGCTCCGCCCTCGCCGGCATTACTGCCTTTGCCATCATTCCCTACCTCTTCTACCCCTTTGTCATGGGGCTGTCCGCCCTGGTCTTCATCTTCTTCGGGCTCGCCCATAAGAAGTAAGAGTCCCCCGGCAGAATGGAATTGCCGCGCAACGGAGGAATATTCCGGCTGCGCGGCTTCTTTTTACAAGCGCAGCGCCCAGAAAGCCGCGGCATCAGGCCGGGAAATGCCCCGCAGATTGATATAACGGTTCATCAGCAGACGCTGGTCACGGTGCCCCATGCTCAACTGCAGAGCCGCCATATCCCGGTGGTGTTTTACATGATAACTCGCAAAAGTATGGCGCAGCACATCCGGCACCCAGCGGGCAAACCCCGCCGCCCGCCGCAACTGCAGCCAGCGCTGCCGCCAGTTCGGTGGGCAGATAGGCCCGCTCCCGGCATGGGCAGATAACAGGCGCAGTAAAGAACGAGAAAGAGGAATACGCCGGGAGCCCCCCGTCTTGCTGTGACGGGCAGCAATGCACAGCTCACGCTCCTCCAGGTCAACATCCTGCCAGTGCAGGCGCTGAATCTCATGCGGGCGCACCCCGGCATGCAGCATGAGCCCCAGCGCCGGCAGCACAGCCGCATGTGCCGGCTTCCGCGCCGTCTCCACCAGTTGCCGCACCTCTGCCAGTGGCAGGGGGGCAATCTCTTTCTCCTGCACCGCCGGCACCTCCACCAGCAGAACAGGATTCTCACCGCACCAGCCCTGCCGCCGCCCCACGCTGAACACCCCCGATAAGATAGCCCGTGCCTTGCGCCGCTGACTTGGGGTTCCGTACGCAGCCTGAAGCATGCGGCAGCAATCCTGCGATGTGAGAGAACGCAAAGCCCGCCCCGCCAGTCCCGGCACAGCCCGCATCAACCGCCGCATGTAATACGCAATATCGCTCTGCGTGCGCGCCGCCCGGTGCTGCTTCACCCGCAGAGTAAACGCCACAGCTTCGGCAAAGGGAACACTCATTTCCTCCTGCCGCAGAGCCTCCACCCCCAGCATAACCGCGCGCCGGCAACGCGCAAACAAACCGGCATGCCCCCCGCTCTGCCGGCAGCCCTCCACCAGCTCAAGAACAAGGCGCGCAGCATCGCACACACACAATCCACTCTTCTTCAAGAGGTATAATGCCGTTTCTGCTTCTCGTTTCTTCATACGCATTGCCAATGGGGGACAAGTAAAATTCACTCAACACTTCACTTTATAGCCCATTTTTCATAAAATAAAATGCATATCAAAGGGTAGGTTGCGCGTTTCACATAAAAATTGTGATACTGAAAATCAATTTTTACACTGTATTACCTACCTGCGGCATCATTCTTACACCCCCATTGGCAATGGGTAGTAGAATGGGGGCATGACTCGTCGCCGCCACGAACCAGAACCGGAGCCGGAGCCAAAGTACATCAAGGCTGGAGAAGAACTGTACAGGTACATCAAGTCCATGATGTTGTTCAAGCTCTCCTCCCGTTTATGGCGTAATATACAGAAAAACAGACGCCCGAAATTTCCCATTTCCTTTCTGCTGCTGAAATTACTCAGGAGAGAGCATCTCTGGTATCGTGTAGGCCGGAGTTTCAGACTGGGAAGAGCGGGAACCACCTCCAGCATCATGATCAATAAGTGGGTTACATTACACCATCTTGCCGAGCCAGGAGGCCCCCGGGAAAAGGATTTCCAGACGCTGTACGACATCAGCATCTTTGAGGATGATATCACCATCGACATCAACCTGCCGGAACACATCCGGCTGCAGACGAATCACGAGGCTCTGTATCTGAACAGCGGTCTGTTCTACGGCATTTTCGGGCCAGATGAAGCCGCCAGCCGGTACAAGAAATGCCTGGCCCGCCACGGTGGCGAACAGGCAGAGTCCGTGACGGAATTCTGCACCTATGGCGGGCGGCTTGCCTATAAGAAAAAAAAGAAGCGTAAGCAACAGCCCCTCTGGGTTTCCTGGAGAGAACCAGAATACGAAACCTTCCGCAAGCCCACCGAGCTGGAGGAGCTGTGTCTGAGGCAACTCGAAATGCGGGCTACTGACAACGGCCGGATAAAGCCATGGGAGCTGTAAGCCCCACCGCACAGGTGCAGCCGGGCCGGGGCTTCAGAACAATCTCCCTTACGAATCACGCCCGCCGGATTTGGGGTCCAGTGCATCGCGCAGGCCGTCGCCCAGGAAATTCAGCGCCAGCAGCGTGAGGCAGAAGAAGAGCGCCGGGAAGAACAACAGCTCCGGCGTAGCCTCCATGCGGTCAGCCCCTTCTTTGATGAGAGTACCCCACGACGAATTGGGCGCACGCACCCCGAGCCCGATGAAGGAGAGCGTGCTTTCCGTGAGCATGATACCCGGCACGGCCAGCGTGGTGTAGACCACCACAGTACCCAGCAGGTTGGGCGCAATATGGCAGAAGAGAATGCGGAGATGCCCCAACCCCAGGGAACGCGCCGCCAGCACATATTCCTGAGCCTTGATTTCAAGCGTCTGGGTGCGGACAATACGCGCCAGGGTGAGCCATCCCAGCGCACCAATGGCAATGAAAAGCGGGACAAGCCCCAGAATGGGAGCAACACTCTCACGGCTCCAGCCAGTGTTCTCCACAACCCAGCTGGTCAGCTCACGGCTGGGTGTCTCGATACTCAGCGAGAACACAATGACCAGCACAATGAACGGAAGCGCAAAGAGCACATCGACCGTTCGCATCATCAGCGCATCCGTCCGCCCGCCCACATAGCCGGAAACAAGTCCGTAGCTGAGGCCGATAACAAATGCCACCACCGTGGCCACCACACCCACCAGCAGCGAGATACGGCCACCATACAGCACCCGGGCCAGCAAATCACGCCCGAGCTGGTCGGTACCAAAGGGGTGGGCCCAGCTGCAATCAGCCCCGATGGCTGCCAGGTTGGTGGCATTCGGGTTGGCAATACAGGGAAAGAGCGGCAGCACAAAGCAGGCAAAGGCCATGAGCAGCAGGAAGATGAGCGAAGCCATGGCCGCGCGGTTGCGAATCAGCCGCCGGCGAGCATCTTTCCAGAGGGAGGAACCTTGTTCAAAGCGTATCGTTTTCATCAGGCAGCACCCTGCGAACGCAGGCGGGGGTTGAGGGCGACCAGCACGAGGTCTACCACAAGGTTGGCAATCACAATCAACACGCCGTAGCAGAATACCAGCCCTTGAATGAGGAAGTAATCGCGGTCGGTGGTGGCATTCACAAAATGCAAGCCCATACCCGGCACCTGAAAACAGGTCTCTACCACGAAAGCCCCCGTAATGAGCGCCGCAAAGGCAGGCCCGAGGTAGGAAACTGCCGGCAGCAGACCGCTACGCAGGGCATGCACAAAAAGGAGGCGCAGCGGGCGCACCCCCTTGGCCCAGGCGGTGCGGATGAAATCAGCAGAGAGCACCTCCACCATGCCGCCGCGGGTCAGTCGGGCAATATAGGCTGCATTGATAAGCCCCAGCGTCAGCGCAGGCAGCACAGCACACAGCGGGTCATCCCACCCGGCCACACTCAGCCCCGGCACATGCAGCCCCAGAGTCAGCCCGAACAGGGGCGCTATCACAAAGGCCGGAATGCAGATACCGGCCATAGCAAGCAACATGAAGAGTGCATCGGGCCAGCGGTTGCGCCAGTAGGCCGCCAGCATGCCCGCCGGTATACCCAGCACAATAGCAATGCCCATGCCCAGCACACCCAGCCACAGAGACACGGGGAATGCCTGGGCAATGATATCGGCCACCTGCACGCCCTCACGCACCAGAGATGGGCCAAAATCCCCGTGGCAAATGATACTTTTCCAGTAGTTGAGGTACTGCACGAATGCCCCCTGGTCAAGCCCATAGAGGGCATTGAGCTGGGCCATGACATGCTCAGGCAGTTTGCGTTCACCCAGGAAAGGATTGCCCGGCAGCAGACGCACCAGGAAAAAGGTGATGGTCTGCAGCACCAGAATGACCAGGGCCCCCTGCCCGAGGCGTTTGAAGAGAAGGCGGAACACTATTTGATTGACGGGTTGCAGGTTTCACGATTCACCTTCACAGCATCGAGCGGGTGGTTGTCGAGCAGAAGCGGGTACCAGCCGCTCACTGTGGGGGATTTAAGGTAGGTGCGTTCACTCCAGTAGAGCGGAATGACAGGCTGTGCCTCCAGCATGCTCAGTTCTGCCCGGCAGAGGTGGGCTCGGCGTTCCTCCGCAGAGCCGCAGTTACGCGCAGCTGCCAGCGCGGCATCACATTCTGCGCTGCCCCAGCCGGTGCAGTTGTTGCCACCCCCGCTGCGCCAAAGCTCCACAAAGGTGGCAGGGTCCAGAAAGTCACCGCTCCAGGAGGATGAGGAAATATCATACTCCCCGTTCTGCTGGGCCGCCTTGTATGCCGTCCATTCGCAGGCGCGTATCTCCACATGAATCCCCAGTTCCTTCAGCCACATGGCCTGAATGGTCTCGGCCATCACGCGCTGCACATCGCGGCTGGTGGTCATGATTTCCAGCGTGGGGAAGCCGCGGCCTTCGGGGTACCCTGCCTCTGCCAGCAGGCGGCGGGCCTGTTCTGCCTGCACCCGGCGGTTCCAGGCGGCAGGTACTTCTACGCTGTACCCGGCCCCCGGCGGGGTAAATGAAGCGGCAGGGCGACCAGCACCACGCACAACATCGCGCACCAGTGAATTGCGGTCAATGGCCAGCGAGAGCGCCCGGCGCACACGCACATCATCCAGAGGTGGACGGCTGGTGTTGAGGCGGTAAAAAATAGTGCAGTAGTAGGGATCCTGGCAGTAGGATTCAGGGCATTTCTGCCGGGCCACACTCAGCAGCTCCGGCGGCACATTGTTGGAAATATGCAGCTTTCCATCCATGAACATGCGGGTTTCGGTGTAACCATTCACGATGGGCAGGAAACGGATTCCCCGGTTGCAGACTTCGCCAGCCCGCCAGTAACGGGGATTAGCGGTAACAGACAAGTAATCATTGAAATGGTGCGATTCCAGCACATAGGCACCATTCCCCACCCAGTTACCAGCCCTGCTCCACAGGCTCCGGCGGTCGAGCATGCCGCCATGCGCCTCTACCGCATGCGCCGGTACCGGGCTCCAGGTAAAGTGCAGCAGCATGTGCAGCAGGTGCGGGGTCGGCCCACTGAGTTCCAGCTCCAGGGTATGCTCATTCAGAGCCCGCACGCCCACCTGCTCCCACGGCAGCTGGCCGCGGTTGTAAGCTTCGGCATTCCGGAGCGGGTAGAGCATTTCTGCGTACTTACCGCCGAACTGCGGATGCAGCAGGCGCTTGTAGGCGTATTCAAAATCGTGCGCGGTGACCGCCTTGCCATCGCTCCAGAGGGCATGGCGCAGGTGGAATATCCACCGCGTGGCGCTGGCATCGTGCTCCCAGCGTTCAGCCATGCCGGGCAGAATGCGGGTGGCATCCTGTGCATCGGGGCGCACAAGCCCTTCCAGCAGGGTTGAGATAATCTTGCCATCTGCCACAGCGGTAGCCTTGTGGGGGTCAAGGCTCATGGGTTCCTGGTTGTTGCCTACAATGAGAACCCCCTGTGCCGCCGCTTTCTCTGCAGAGCTGCGGGAATCCCCGCACCCTGCCAGCAACAGGGCGCAGACACTCAGACAAATGGCAGGCAGAAGCTTCACGCGCACTATTCTAACACAGCTTCCCGCCCGCGCAAGCGCCATATGCGTCACGTCCTGTTCTCATTTTACAAACAATGCATTTTTTACTCACCTGCATCTGCTGTCCATGGCTACTCCTCGTCTGGTTCTGCCCTACAAGAAACATGCCATCAGAAAGCACGTGAAGAAAGGGGCTCAAGTCCGCCATTCTGCTCAACGCCTCCGGAAAAGGCAGAAAAAAGAAGCGTCATTCCTGCAAGTAGCGCTTTGCCCCCCTTCCGCGCTGTGCAGTCCAGGAAATTGCTATAGAATTTTTAGGCTTCACATGGGAGCGGATAAATGCTAGAATAGCCGCATGGCAAATAAACCCGTAGTACTGATTATCCGCGACGGCTGGGGCCGCAATCCGCAGGGCCCGGAAGCCGCCAATCAAACCGGCGATGCTACCGTTCTCGCCAAGACTCCTTTTACCGACAAACTGCTGGCCACCTGCCCGCACATGATGCTGGGTGCTTCCGGTCAGGATGTAGGTCTGCCCGACGGGCAGATGGGTAACTCCGAAGTAGGCCACCTGAACCTGGGTGCCGGCCGCGTGGTGTTCCAGGACCTCTGCCGCATCACCAACGCCATCAACGATGGTTCTCTGGCTAAGAATCCTGTGATTGTGGATGCCTGTGCCAAGGCTGCCGCTTCCCGCCTGCACCTCATGGGCCTTGTGTCCGACGGCGGTGTACACTCCCACATCGAGCACCTTATCGGCCTGGTGAAGATTGCTGCCGAAGCCGGTGTGAAGGATATCTGCATCCACGCCATTATGGACGGCCGCGACACCGACCCCAAGAGCGGTGCCGGTTTCCTGCAGCAGCTTGAGGAAGCCGTGGCTCCCTATGGTGCAAAGATTGCCACCGTGGTGGGCCGCTTCTTTGCCATGGACCGCGACAAGCGCTGGGACCGTGTGCAGATTGGCTGGGATGCCATTGTGCTCGGCAAGGGCGAGGCCTGCACCTGCTCCCCCGCCGAATATGCCCGCAAGAGCTATGAGGACGGCGTAACGGACGAGTTCATGAAGCCGGCCGTATTCGTGGAGGCTGATACGCAGCGCGTGCGCGATGGCGATGTGGTGTACTTCTTCAACTTCCGTGCAGACCGCGCCCGAGAGCTTTCCCGCGCCTTCATCTATGAGGACTTCGACGGCTTCGACCGCACGGTACAGCCCAAGGTTCACTATGTGACCATGTCCGAATACGAGGCCTGCTACCCCACTCCGGTGGTATTTGAGCAGGAGCAGCTCACCAATATTCTGGGAGAGGTCATCTCCAAGGCCGGGCTCAAGCAGCTCCGCATTGCTGAAACGGAAAAATATGCCCACGTGACCTTCTTCTTCAATGGTGGTGTGGAAACCCAGTACGAGGGCGAGGACCGCATTCTGGTTCCCTCTCCCCGCGAGGTGGCTACCTACGACCAGAAGCCCCAGATGAGTGTGGGCGAGGTGGCCGATAAGTTCGTGGAAGCCATTGGCAACTACGACATTGCCATCATGAACTTCGCTAACCCCGACATGGTGGGCCACACGGGCTACCTCGAAGCCGGCATTGCTGCCTGTGAGGCGGTGGATGCAGCCCTGGAGAAGAGCGTGAACAAGATTCTTGAGCTGGGCGGCTGCTGCCTCATCTGCGCCGACCACGGCAACTGCGAGAACATGCTCAACCCGGATGGTTCGCCTAACACGGCTCACACCACGAACCTTGTTGACCTCATTTACTGCGGCCCTGACCAGGACTCCATCACCCTGAGCGATGGTATTCTGGCTGACATCTCGCCCACGCTGCTGCACCTTCTGGGGCTCGAGCAGCCGGCAGAGATGACGGGCCACAGCCTGGTGAAGTAAGCTCCCCCTGAGCAGAATTTCCATTCCAAGCCGTCTCCCCAGACCGGGAGACGGCTTTTTCACACGAGTCCCGGCATCAGCTGCCATTGCTAATTCGCCAATCGGACATCAAATACACTTGCACCCGGACGGGGAATCTGCTACCCTTTTGCCGCCCGCAGACCATGGCAGAGAAATTCGACATCAACAGCCTGAACGCCGCCCAGAAACAAGCCGTGCAGACCCTCAACGGCCCGGTGCTCATTCTGGCCGGTGCCGGCACTGGCAAGACCCGCACCGTGACCTGCCGTATCGCCAACATGATTGCCAAAGGTGTGAATCCGCGTGGTATACTGGCCCTTACCTTCACCAACAAAGCGGCCAATGAAATGGCCGACCGCGTAGCCGGGCTGGTGGAGCGCAAAGCGGCGCGCCAGATGACAGTCTGCACATTCCACTCGCTCTGTGTACGCATTCTGCGGCAGGATATCGGCAGGCTGGGTTATAAGGAAAACTTTTCCATCTACACCGGCAGCGACCAGAGCGGGCTGCTCAAGCGACTCATCATGGAATACGGCGCCCGCCGCGAGAAACTCGAACCCGCTCAGGTGCTGGCAGAAATGTCGCGTGTGCGAAACAACGGGCTGGAGGTGGACCACATTGAGGATTCCCTGATTGCCGCAGTTTCAAAGGCCTACATGCGCGAGCTCAAAGCCCAGAATGCGGTCGATTTCGATGACCTGCTCATTCTGACGGAACGCCTGCTGCGCTGCTACCCCACCATTCATGAGAAATGGAACAAGCGATTCTCTTATATAACGGTTGATGAGTTCCAGGACACGAACTCTCTGCAGATGAGCCTGCTGCGCCAGCTGGTAGGTCCGGAACACAATGTGTGCGTGGTGGGCGATGACGACCAGTCCATCTATGGCTGGCGTGGCGCACAGATTTCGAACATTCTGGACTTTGAAAGCTTCTTCCCCAACCCGACGGTCATCAAGCTGGAAGAAAATTACCGCTGCACCCGGCAGGTACTGGATTGCGCCAATGCCCTCATCCGCCACAACGCCGGGCGCCGCGAAAAGACGCTCCGCACAAACAAGGATGGCGAATTCCCGGTACGCCTGATGGCCATGCCCGGGTCTCAGGAAGAAGCCGAATTCATTGCCGATGAGATTGAGCAGTTCCGTGCCCGCCAGAGCCTGCCCTGGGAGGCCTTTGCCATTCTCTTCCGCGCCAATGCCCAGAGCCGGGCGCTGGAAATGGCCATGCGCGAGCGCCATATACCCTACCGCATGGTAGGCACCAAGAGCTTCTTTGACCGCCGCGAGGTGAAGGACCTGCTGAGTTATCTGCAGATGATGGATAACCCGGATGCCGACCTGCACCTGCTGCGTGTGCTCAACACCCCGCCCCGAGGCATCTCACCCACCACGGCCTCCTTTGCTATTGACTGGAGCCGCGAGCACAAGAAGAGCCTGTGGGCCACACTGGTGGATCTTGAATTCCTGACCGAATGCTCCACGCGTTCCCAGAACAGCATCGAGTCTTTCACCGAGCTGGTCACGCGCTATGGTTCGGAATTTGCTGCCAGCGAGCGCCCCTTTGTGGATATTCTGCAGGATTTCCTCAATGAGACCGGCTATGAGGAATACATAGCCAGGAACTGCAAGACTGAGGAGGAGAAGATGCGCCGCCAGGCGGCCATAGATGACATCAAGGTGGCGCTGCGCCAGTACTGGCTGCCCGGCCACAAGCTCACCGACTTCCTGGCGGGCATCTGCCTGGATGACTCCCGCGACGAGGATGACATCGAAAGCAAGAGCGGCGTATGCCTCATCACCATGCACGCCGCCAAGGGACTGGAGTTCCCCCAGGTCTACATCGTGGGGGTGGAGGAAGGACTGCTGCCGCATACCCGCTCGGTAGATGAAGGGAGTCTGGACGAAGAGCGCCGCCTGTTCTACGTGGGCATCACCCGCGCCCGCGAGCGCCTGACCATGACTTACTGCGCCAAGCGCAGCCGCTACGGACAGGAGGAACGCTGCCAGCCCTCCAGCTTCATCCACGAGATTCCCAGGCACATGTATGAGTTTGTGGACTACGACAAACTCATGAAATCCCCCGCATCGGAGGATGAATGTGCGGATTTCTTCTCTTCCATGCGTGACCTGCTGGCTGAGGATTGAAAAGTTAGCTTGCATGGGTGAATGTTTCTGTGGTAGGATGGGCGCATGAACATCTTACGCAGTCTTGTTCTTTCCCTGTTGCTCTGCTGCGGGCAGAGCCTCGCCCAATTTGATGGGATGATGGGCTTTGAGGCCCCGGAAACCATGAGCGTAAATGCGGCGGCCAGCGTGCAGAGTTACCAGCCGGGTAAGCCTTTCTATGTGGCGCTGAAGGCTGATTTCACAGCTCCCTGGCATGCTTACTGGCGCAACCCCGGCACCGTGGGCGAGGCCATGACCGCAGAACTGACAGCCCCGGCCGGCTTCACCATAAGCGGTCCCTACTGGCAGATTCCGCACCGCCACGAAGGGGTGCTGGGTGTGGCCTATACCTATGAGCATGCCGTCGTGGTATGGGAGGTGACTCCTGCTGCAGATGCCCCGGCGCAGGCCGATTTCACGCTGACAGCAACGGCTCAGACTTGCTCCGATGAAGGCTGCAATGCCCCGGAAACAAAGACCACAACTCTGGCGATGACGGCAGGAGCTGCCGCAGATGCCTCGACATGGGGAGGCGAGGAAAAGAAAGTGGAAGGGCTGGGTGACACCCCCACCTCCATCAGCGCAACCCAGCAGGGCAACAGCGTGAGTCTGAGCTTCACGGCTGAACCAGGCATCACCTCTGCCTATTTCTTCTCGGCAGACAACAGCATTTCACCCACGGCGCAGCAGTCGCTCACAGCCAATGCCGATGGCAGCTACACCCTGGTGCTGACCCGCAATGACAACAGCGACCCCATGTATCCGGTAAAAAATGAAGCCGTGGTAGGCCAATCGCTTTCCACGCTGGAAGGCGTACTCGTGTTCGGAGACAAGCATTGCGCGGTCAACACCACCTTCGCGCCCCCTGCCCCTGTGGCAACTACCGTTGGTTTGCCGGAAGGGCTCGGTACGCTCTGTCTTTCCCTGTTCATCGGGGGGCTCATCCTGAACCTGATGCCCTGCGTATTCCCGGTTATCGGGCTCAAGGTCATGAGCTTTGTACAGATGGGTGGAGGCAGCCGCCGCAAGGTGTTTGCCCACTCGCTCTCCTTCGTGCTGGGGGTACTGGTTTCATTCTGGATCATCTCGGTTCTCATGATTGTGTTTTCCAATATGGGAACGCTGGCAGAAGTTCCGTGGACAGACTGGTTCTCCACCCTGTGGAATGATGCAGGCTCCTCTACCCGCAGCTGGGCTGTATGGATGCAGAATCCCTGGATTGTCTATGCCATTATGCTCCTGCTGCTGGTGCTGGGGCTGAGCATGTTCGGTGTGTTTGAAATCGGTGCCGGCATTACCGGGGCTGGCCAGGGTGTGCAGAATAAGGAGGGCCTCACCGGCTCGTTCTTCCAGGGCTTCTTTGTTACAGTTGTAGCCACGCCGTGCAGCGCCCCCTTCCTGGGTGCAGCCCTGCCCGCAGCCATGGCCCTGCCCGGTGTGTGGATGACTGTTGCCCTCACCTTCATGGCTCTCGGGCTTTCCTTCCCGTACATTGTACTGGGTCTGTTCCCCAGTCTGGTGCGTCTGCTGCCGCAGCCCGGCGAATGGATGGAATCGCTGAAGCAGGGTCTCTCCTTCCTGCTGTTTGCGGCCGCGGCCTGGATGCTGGATGTCTACCTTGCTTTCTGGCCGGAAAGCGAAAGTGCTGCGACCATGTGGGTCAATATGTCTCTGGTGGTATTCAGCGCCGGTTTCTGGGTATACGGCCGCTGGTGTCTGCCGTTCCGCCCTCTTTCCTCCCGTATCACCGGCTACATTCTGGCCCTGGTGCTTGTGGGTGCCGGTTTCTGGGGAGCCCGCCCCTTTGAGCATGATGACAGCAAGCCAGAATGGATAGTGTGGTCACCCGAGGCTATGGAAGAGGCGCTTGATGAGGAGTCTCCTGTCTTTGTGGATTTCACGGCCAAATGGTGTGCCACCTGCCAGGCCAATAAGAAGATTGCATACACTGATGAGGTATACGCTGCAATGAACAAGGCCGGTGTGGTGCTGATGCGGGCAGACAAAACCAAGCCCGATAAAGCCATTGATGAAGCCATGCGCCAGCTGAACCGCAGTTCTGTGCCGGTGAACGCGCTTTACCTGCCCGGCAAGGACCCCGTGGTGACCGCAGAACTGCTGACTCCGGATTACCTACTGAACTTCCTGAAAGAAAACCTGCAGGGGACAGAGGAAAAGGAATAATCCCCCCCCTGCCCGGAAGATTCATAAGAAACGCGCTGTCATGAATGCATGACAGCGCGTTTCTGCATAGAGAAAATGGCAAGGAAGGCTTACTCCGGGTTGGAACCCATAATCATGCGGTAGAAATTGCAACCAATGAAATTGCCGACGACGATGGAGAGATAGAATACCAGAATTTCTGCAAGATGAGCTTTCCAGAAATCCAACGGAGCAGCCAGGTAGTAGAAAGCATCTGCAACGCAGTGGGGAAAGCCGCAGATAATGAAGAGCGGCACACCAATCAGGAGTGGCAGGTTGTTTCCCTTGCGGCCGAAGGTGACTGCCGTGGTCATGATGAATCCGCAGCCAATGGCCAGAATACCACCATTGAGAGGAGTGAGCGCAAGGCGGGATTCCAGAATGCTCTGGGCGGTCTGCTGCAGCGGCATCAGGGAAAGACGGGCCATGAGCGCCACCAGAAGGCAGCCGATGATGTTGCCCAGCAGAATGAGCCCCAGACGGCCCATTTCCCCCTTCTTCACAAAACCGGAGGCACCGGTATAGAGCATCATCTTGTAATTCACCACAGCAAGCAGGGCAAAGGAGAACAGGAATGACCCCACAAGCTCGCGGGCAACGATGTAACCGGAACCGGCATCGCGTGAAGCCAGGTATCCAAAGCCGGCAATGCCCACGCTGACACCAGCCAGCACGGATGACTTCATTATTTCTACAAGCTTCTTCATGGTATGGTTGGCAGTAAGTTTCGGGAAGAGCATCACAGACCGAGTCTGGCGAGGATGATTTCTGTCACCATCTTAGGATTTGGCTTCGGGTTGCTCACCTTCATGACCTTGCCGGTAAGGGCATTGATGAGCTTCATATTGCCACCCTTCACAATGGCAACCATGTCCGGGTTTTCCTCAAGCACCTGGGCTACCACGGCATCCAGCGCATTGGTATCCGTCTTCTTGAAGCCAAGGCTGGCGGCGGCATCAGCCGCGTTCATGGCGGGAGCGTTCCACATGACATCGAGCACTTCGCGGGCCTGGTTGTTGGAAACAAGCCCCTCCTCAATGATATCCACAAGCCCGGCAAGAGCCTTGGGTGCAAGGGGACAGGAGGCAATGGTCAGCTCCTTCTCTGCCAGAACCGATGTCAGGTTGTTGATGACCCAGTTGGCCACCTTGCGGGGAGCTTTGCTACCGGCTGCGGCTTCCTCGAAGTAACGGCAGAGTTTGAAATCACCCACCAGGGTATTGGCATCTGCCACAGGCAGGCCGTATTCGCTCTGCAGGCGGGCATGCAGGGCATCCGGCAGCTCGGGCAGTTCGTTCTTCACTTTCTCCACGAGCGGGGCTGTGTGTACCGGAATGAGATCCGGGCAGGTATGGTAGCGGTAATCGTGGGCGTTTTCCTTGGTACGCATCACGATGCTCTCACCCAGGGTGTCATCCCAGCGGCGGGTGGACTGAACCTGTGCGATGCCCATGTCAAGTTCCTCAGCCTGGCGGTGAATCTCGTAAATGAGAGCGCGGCGGGCAGCAGACATGGAGTTGATGTTCTTCATCTCAATCTTGGCTCCCAGTTCCTTCTGTCCCTTGGGACGCAGCGAGACATTCACGTCGCAGCGCATCTGCCCCTTCTCCATATCGGCATCAGAGATACCGGCGCAAATCATCATCTGCTGCAGGCTCTTGAGGTAGGCATAGGTTTCCTCCGGGCTGGTGAGATCCGGCGCAGAGACGATTTCCATGAGCGGTGTGCCGCCGCGGTTGTAATCGACGAGAGAATAGCCGTTGTAATGCGTCAGCTTGGCGGCATCTTCCTCGAGGTGAATGTGGTCCAGCTTCACCGTCCTCACCACCGGGCCATCGGCATTCACCTTGCAGTCTGCCGGATAGGCCCAGGCATACAGCGGCACCTCGCCGCCGATGCAGAGCGGCAGATCGAGCTGGCTGGTCTGGTAGTTCTTGGGCATGTCGGCATAGAAATAATTCTTGCGGTCCCACTTGGAAACAGGCGGAGTGCTGCAACCGAGCATCATGCCGGTAAGAATGGTGCGTTCAATGGCATACTGGTTAAGCACCGGCAGCGCACCAGGCATTCCGAGGCAGGTGGGGCATACATTGGTGTTGGGTTCATAACCGAAGCCGGCCTTGCAGGAGCAGAACATCTTGGTCTCTGTCTTAATCTGGCAATGAACTTCCAGACCAATGGTCACGAGGTAATCAGAAACAGGCATATATTTGCGGGGATTTATTTTGATGAAACGGTATTTTCCTGAAGCGCGGCTTCGAGGTCGGAACGGAAAGAGGCATCGAACACGGATTCGAATAAGTGGCAATGGGTACTGCCCAGAGATTCGAAGATGGCATCCAGTGCATCGGAGAAGGCATCGTAGGTTTCAGCTTCGTATCCCGGCAGCGCGGCAATGCGGACAATTTCGCTACGGATGCCCCAGAGAACAGGCTCAATGAGAATCATGGCCTCGCGGGCTTTCATGACAGTGGCCGGGGTGAAGGCCCTGCTGCCCATTTCCTCACCGGCGGGGTGCAGAGGCCGGAAGGAATTCAACAGCAGCAGCAGCTCCGACGCGGCTTTGGAAGCAGATGGGGCATCGCTCACTTTCTCCAGAATGCGGAGTACGGCGCGATCCGGCTCCAGCAGACGCTCAATCCGCAGGATTTCCTCATTCGATTCCTCCTCTGTCAGCGGGACAGTCGGTGCATCCTGCAGAAGCTCCACATCGCTCTCTGCAAACATGCCCATGCTCACAGCCTCCTCGAAGGCCTGGCTGAGCAGCGTTGATTCATAGCAATTAGCACGGCAGAGGCTCAGAAATTCGGCATGCAGGTCATCCAGCGTTTCCAGAATACGCATCTGCACACCGTCCATCATGCCGGCACAGCCCTCATCAGGAGAAACAAGCGGCATGTTGCTCAGCTTGTTGTCCAGTTCAAAGGTGATTCTGGCTTTTTCGAGAAAAACCGGGGCTGCTTTATCGGCTTCCTCGCGGTTGCTGATGCCGGAAAGCAGAAACCACATATCCGTTGCTGTCTGGAGAAAAGCCTGCCCCAGCGTCCGGGAAAGTTCGGCAGCTTCCGCAGCTGATTCCGGAGAATCCGGCTCAATCATCCCCTGCGCTTGTGCCGGGAGTATATTTCCCAGCGCAAGCGACAGCCCGGCAATGTAGAGCAGATTCTTCATGCTTATTACGCCCGGATATTATACGCTTTTCACCCCGGATTGCAAGCCAAGTTTCCTGCAATTGACTATATTATGGCACTTTTACTGCACCTGAAAGCGCCGATTGAGCTCCGTCAGGGGGAAAGGCAGCAGAGTACTCTTGCCTCCCGGGCTGCAGTAGGGAATTTCACATTCCAACAGAGCGGCCAGCAGCGGCAGCGGATTCTGCAGATAGGGGGCTATGTCCTCCTGCATGGCGTATTGCCGGGCGAGCTGGCGGGCAAAGGGTTCAAAGGGACTCCGGCTGCGGGTCAGGCGCACTTCTCCGCTGGTGAAAATCCGCAGAAGTTCATGCACGAAATCCCCCACCTTCCGCAGAGGCAGAATGGCTGGTACAGCTTCTATTCGCAACGTGTTGCGGCCAAAAGGGGAAAGCTGGAATCCGGCCTGCTCGAGCTGGGGTTTCACCTCCAGAGCAATCCCCATATCCCGGGTATCGAGCTCAAGCAGTTCAGGAACAAGCAGTTGCTGCGAAATCAGAGGGCGGCGGTTGCTTTCCTGCAGACGCTCGAAAATGATGCGTTCACGCGCCGCGCGGGGTGCCATGAGTACCATACCCTCCTTGTTTTCAAAGATGGCGTACTGCTGATGCAGCGTGCCGATGTGCCGGAAGTTCGGTAAGGGAGATGGCGGAGAGGCGAGCACGGGTGCCGGCGCAGACGGCAGCTCCAATTCCTGTTGCCGGGGAGCTACCAGCGGTTTGAGGACGAGAGCGGGACGCTGCAGAGCCGGGGCAGCCGCCGGAGTTTCCCGCTTCGGCGACGGGGCTGGGGCTGTAGAAGAGGCCAGGCGAGACTGAGCGGATTCTACCGCAGGCGGAGGACAGGCAGGAGCAGGTGTGGCTGCGGGGGATTCTTCCCCGCGGGCATGGGCCGCCAGGGTGGCAGCCACGGCATCCATGACAGCCAGGGTGATTTCTGCAGGCCGTCGGAAACGCACCTCGCGCTTGGCAGGATGCACATTCACATCGACCAGGGCCGGTTCTACCTCAAGGTACAGAAACAGGGCCGGATGCAGGCCGGGGGGAAAGCCTCCGTATCCATCGCGCACGGCACGATTGATAATCTGGTCCTCGACCGGACGCCCGTTCAGAAAGACATACTGCATGCGGCGGTTGCGACGGGCTGCAGAAAGAGGCATCAGAAAACCGCTCACCCGGACCCCCGGGGCTTCTGTGGGGCGAATCCTCATGAGTGAAGCCGCTGTCTCGCGCCCGACAAAATCGCCTATACGCTGCCGCAAATCATGCGTAGAGGGCACATCGAAAACCACCTGTCCATCACGGACAAAGGTGAAACGCAATTCCGGGAAAGCCAGGGCGTGCAACCTCACCTGGTGTTCCACATGGCCAGCTTCCGTTTCATCGCTCTTCAGAAATTTACGGCGCACGGGGGTGTTGAAGAAGAGGTTGCTGACGCTGATTTCCGTGCCGGGAGCACAGCCCGCATTCATCAGCGGATTTTCCTCGCCGCCTTCACAGCTCAGCGTCCACCCCTCTACCTCTGCCGCCCGGCGGGTGGTGAGGGTAAGGTGCGAAACAGACGCTATGCTGGGCAGAGCCTCCCCTCGGAAGCCGAGATGCCGGATGGCAAAAAGATCTTCCACCTGCACGAGTTTGCTGGTTGCATGGCGGCGCAGACACAGGGCTGCATCCTCGCGGCTCATACCACAGCCGTCATCTGTCACTTTGATGAGGGACACACCACCCCGGCGGATTTCAACCCGCACGCTGCGGGCACCGGCATCAATGCTGTTCTCCACCAGTTCCTTGACAACGGAAGCAGGACGCTCCACCACCTCACCGGCCGCCACCTGGCTGGCCAGGATGTCACTCATAAGGTGGATGTTCTGCTGCGGCGTTTCTGTCATGGTCGGGGTCAATTTACCACGTTGGCGGCATGGCGTCAACTCAACAATCCGGTCAATTCCGGGTCTGCTGACACAGAAAGACGCGCAGATTTCTCGCCAATGCGCCCATTCTGTTGTAGCCTTGTGGCGTGAAAAAGTGCCAGATATGCGGCAAACGCGCCTCGATGTTCCTGACGCAGATTGTAAACGGGCAAGTTTCTGAGCTTGCCCTGTGCGAAGCGTGCGCCCGCGCCAAGGGGCTTTTTGACCCGCAATCTCTCACTTTTGCCGAGAAATTCTTCCCGGAGGAATTCCGCAACCGTCTTGATAAGCTGGTGAGAGAGCTCACATCCAGCGAGCCGGAATCCCCCCCTGCCCCGAGTTACGGCTCCATGACCTGCTGCCCGGTATGCGGGTTCATGCTGGAGGATTACCGCCGCACAGGGCACCTGGGCTGCCCGGATTGCTACACGGTTTTCGCCCGGGAGCTGGATCCGTCTGCCGAGATAGACACGGCAGATATGGATGAATCACCCGCAGTGCAGCGCGCCCGCCTGAAGAATGAACTACAACAGGCGATTGAACGCGAGGATTATGAACGCGCGGCCAGGCTGCGCGACCAGATTAACGCCTTGCCCGACTCTGAAGCATGAAGCCTGAATCCCTGCTCAAGAACAAGCTGAACTGGGAACCCGGTCGTAACACAACGAACGGGGTGGTCATCGGCAGCATTGTCCGCATGGTTCGTAACCTGCCGGATTATCCATTTCCCGGTTGGAGTACCCGGAAGGGCCGTCAGGCTGTGGCAGATGTTCTTCTGCCGGCCATCAAGGAAATCCGCGGGTACAAGAATGCCGTCTGTGCCGAAATGAACGAGCTGACCTACGGCATCCGCCGTGCGCTGCTCACCCGCAAACAGCTCACCCCCTGCATGGCCGCCCGCCAGGATGGCTGCTTTGTCGTCATTCCCCAGAAACGCCCGGTCTGCATCATGGTGAACGAGGAGGAACACCTTGTCATCCACACCTTCCGCAACGGTCTTGACTTTGATTCCGGGATGAATGAACTGCTCAACCTGGACGAAGAACTCCAGAGCAAGCTGGAGTTTGCCTATACCCCGCTGAACGGCTACCTGACCAGTATTCCCTCCGAGGCAGGCGATGGTCTGCAGCTCTATTGCCTGCTGCATTTGCCGGGTCTCTCCATCGCCAACATGATGAACCAGGTCACCAAGGCGCTCGAAAAGCTCCATGTGAGCATTTCGCCTTATTTCTCTGACTCGCAGGATGACACAGGCCACCTCTTCGTCCTCTTCTCCATTCCCGGGCCGGAGGACAGTATCGAGGAAATACAGGAAGGCTTCTCCGATGTAGTCCGGCACCTGGTACACCGCGAACAACAGGTGCGCCAGAAGCTGCTGGGTGCCCCCGGTCTCTTCCTTCAGGATGCCATAGGCCGCGCCTATGGTCTGCTTAACACCTGCCGCCGCCTCAGCATCAAAGAACTGCGCGATGCGGCATCCCTGCTCCGACTGGGTACGCTGCTGAAGCTCATCTGCTGGCAGGAGGAGGAGCACGACATCCTTGTTGCACTCAACAACTTTGTGCTGGACCAAGCCACCATCACCGCGCTGGCAGAAGAAAAGGGAGACCCCTCACTCTGCCTGCGCCGCGCCACAGCCGCCCGCGATTTCCTTAACAACCACCCTCACCATTTTTCTGATACCGCAGTATGAATAACAATTTCACTCCCCGCGCTCAACAGGTTCTCAATATTGCCCGCCGTGAAGCCGATCGTTTCCACCACAATTACATTGGTGCAGAACACGTCCTGCTCGGTCTGCTCAAGCTCGGACAAGGCGTTGCCATCAGCGTCATGGAAAATGCCGGCGTCGATATCGCAGACCTCACGCTGAAGATTGAGCAGAGCATTGTACCTGGTTCCGCCTCTACCGAAGGCAACCTCCCCTATACACCCCGGGTGCGTAAAATCCTCATCCAGGCAGGTGAGGAAGCAAAAAAACTGCGCCACACCTACGTGGGAACCGAGCATTTGCTTCTGGCTATGCTGCGCGATGAGGATGGGCTTGCCTGGCACAGCCTCATGTCCACCGGCATGACATACGACACAGTACGCCGTGGCGTGATGGAGGAAATCAACCCGGGGTTCAGCGTGGATTCCGGCTCGGGTTCCCCTGCGGATGACCAGCCTGCAGATGGCCCGCACCGCCACCGGCACGAGGAGGAGGAGGAAGAGGACAGCAACGCTTTCCTGCATCGCCAGACCGCTGGTAACAACGCGGCTTCCTACAACAGCAATTCCAAGACCCCTGCCCTGAGCGCTTTTGGCCGCGATCTCACGGCCAAGGCCGCAGCGGGTGAGATGGACCCAGTCATCGGCCGCCAGCAGGAGCTGGAACGCGTGATTCAGATTCTGTGCCGCCGCACCAAGAACAACCCCGTTCTGCTGGGCGAGGCCGGCGTGGGTAAAACAGCCATTGTGGAGGGGCTTGCCCAGCAGATTGCTACGGGTGATGTACCGGAATTCCTGATTGGCAAACGCCTTATTTCCCTGGATATGGCGCTCATGGTGGCTGGTACCAAATACCGCGGGCAGTTCGAGGAACGCCTCAAGGCGGTCATGGATGAAATCCGCAAGGAAAAAAACATCATTCTCTTCATTGATGAAATTCATACTCTCATCGGCGCCGGTTCTGCCGAGGGTACGATGGATGCCTCCAACATCATCAAGCCTGCGCTTTCCCGCGGTGAGATGCAGGCCATCGGCGCTACCACGCTCAACGAATACCGTAAGCACATCGAGAAAGATGCAGCCTTTGAACGCCGTTTCCAGCAGGTGCAGGTGAATGAGCCCAGCGTGGAGGATACCCTGCAGATTCTCAAGGGTATTGCCCCGCAGTATGAAAAGCACCACCATGTGCATTATACCGAAAAGGCGCTCGAAAGTGCAGCCTATCTCTCCAAACGCTATCTGACCGGGCGTTTCCTGCCTGATAAGGCCATCGACCTCATGGATGAAGCGGGCTCCCGCATGCGTGTATCTATCATGACCCGACCTTCCGACATCAAGAAGGAAGAGAGTGAACTGCGCCGGTTGGAGGCCGCAAAGAAGGAAGCCGTAGATAAGCAGAACTTCGAAACAGCTGCCAGACTGAGGGATTCCATCAGAGACCTGGAGAAGAAAATCGGCCATTCTGTGCAAGACTGGAAGGCGAAGATGGATTCAAGCTTCCTGGAAGTAACGGAAGACGACATCATGGCGGTTGTTTCCAAATGGACGGGTATTCCACTGGCCCGCATGGAGGAAAAGGAGACCGAGAAGCTGCTCCGCATGGAGGAAGAGCTGAAGAGCAAGGTCATCGGGCAGGATATTGCCTGCTCTGCCATCTCACGCGCACTCCGCCGCAGCCGGGCCGATGTTAAAGACCCCCGCCGCCCCATTGGTTCCTTCCTCTTCATGGGGCCAACCGGTGTGGGCAAGACCTACCTGGCCCGCAATCTTGCCGAACTCATGTTCGGCACGGCAGAGGCACTCATTCAGGTGGATATGAGTGAGTACATGGAGAAATTCAGCACCAGCAGGCTCATTGGTTCGCCTCCCGGTTACGTGGGGCACGATGAAGGCGGGCAGCTCACAGAACGCGTGCGACGCCGCCCGTATGCGGTGATTCTCTTCGATGAAGTGGAGAAAGCCCACCCGGATGTCATGAACCTGCTGCTGCAGGTACTGGAAGAAGGCTGCATGACTGACTCGCTGGGCCGCAAGGTGAATTTCAGCAATACCATCATCATTCTCACCTCCAATGTCGGCGCCAGCCTGGCCACCCAGCAGAGCACCATGGGCTTTGGTGCCGTTTCCAGCAAGGAGGACGACTACGACAGCATGAAGGAGAAAATTACGGAAGCCGCTAAAAAGCACTTCCGCCCGGAATTCATCAACCGCTTTGATGAACTCATTGTCTTCCGCATGCTTGACCGCCCGGATCTGGAGAAAATTGTGGAACTTGAGGCCCGGAAACTCATCCTCCGCCTGGCCGAGAAGCAGATTTCACTCACACTCTCGCCAGAGGTCATCAGCATGCTGGTGGACAAGGGATACGACCCGCAGTATGGTGCCCGCCCCATGCGCCGCGCCATTGAACGCCTGCTCGAGGACCCCATTGCAGAAGCCATTCTGCGCGGCGAGCTGGCGGCGGGGTGCATGAGCCGAGCCATCTGCCCGGAAGGCACCAGCAACATCGACTTCACCGAGGATTCTCCGAAGCCGGCCCCGAAAAAACGGGCGAGCAGAAAGAAGAAGGATTCATGAATGAAAAAGGCGGGCTGTAACAAGCCCGCCTTTTTTCAGCTCAGCGCACCCATTTGCCGGCACCGGCAGGCAGCTTACCCTGGCCCACAGGCTGGTAACGGGTGGATTCGAGGTTACCCCAGAGACCCACATTAAAGGCCTTGCGCCAGAAACGGCTCATGCTGCGCCCGGTATAGCAGCCGTAGCTCCAGCATTCCGCATTGGGGTCAAACACCTCCGGGTTGATTTTTGTTGCAAGGTCTTTTTCATGTATCCAGGCGGTAGAGGCCGCCATGATGTCATTGCTGTAATCAAGCATGAAAGCATGCGGATTGCTATGGCCGAAATAGAAGAAAGCAGTAATGCGGTCCTTCTTGTTCCGAGGGGCGCTGTTAATGGCAGCGTAGGCCTCATCTGCCGAATCCACAAACTTGAAACGGATTTTACGGTTGGAGGCGGTTTCGCGGATGCGGGAAACGTAGTCAATCTGGTTTTCCCTTCCCCGGGAGATGTAGGACGGACGATACACAATCCAGAGTATATCCTTATCCGGATTACGCGCAAGAGCGCCATCTATGTATACGGTGGATGCGCGTACAAAATTGGCCCACCAGTTATCATGCGCGGCAGGACCACGGAAATTCTCCCATGAACGCAGGGCCACCCCGCCGCAGAGCACGACTTCCACCGCCTGAGCCACGGAACACAGCAGGACAGACAGCAGGATATTACGCAGCATTTTCATCATTGCGGGCTCGAGAATAACGCAATCCTGTTCCTGTGTCAAGACTGCCTGAAAGGACTATGCGTCAGCTGCGCGAAAAGGCTTGATTTCAGGGGAGAATAGGAGTAGAATCGCCGCCGTCATGACTGAATTGCCCAAGGCTTACGAACCGACCTTAGTTGAAGAAAAATGGCAGACCCGCTGGATATCAGAGGGTTGCTTCCACGCAGACCCTCATTCTGACAAGCCTGCGTACAGCATTGTCATTCCCCCGCCCAATGTCACAGGTGTGCTGCACATGGGGCATGTGCTCAACAACACAATTCAGGATATTCTGGCCCGCCGCGCCCGCCAGGAAGGCAAGGAGGTTCTCTGGCTGCCCGGCACAGACCACGCAGGCATTGCCACCCAGGCCCGTGTGGAAAAGGAACTGGCCAGGGAAACCCCTCCCCGCACTCGTTTCGATGTAGGCCGTAAGGCTTTTGTGGACATGGTGTGGGACTGGAAGGAAAAACACGGCGGCATCATCATTAAGCAGCTCAAGAAGCTGGGCTGCTCCTGCGACTGGGAACGCGAGCGCTTCACCATGGACGATGTGTATGCCCCGGAGGTAGCACGCGTCTTCACCGAACTCTTCAAGGAAGGCCTCATTTACCGTGGTCATCGTATGGTGAACTGGGACCCGGTGCTGCTCACCGCCCTTTCTGACGAAGAGGTAATCATGACACCCTCCAAGAGCAAGCTTTATACCATCCGCTACAAACTGGCAGACGGCAGCGGCCAGCTGCTCGTCTCCACCACTCGCCCGGAAACTATCATGGCCGACGTTGCCGTGGCAGTGAACCCGAAAGACCCGCGATTCGCCCACCTTATCGGCAAGACAGTCATCCGCCCGCTCTGCGATGCGGAAATCCCGATTATTGCTGATGATCATGTGGAAATCGACTTCGGTACAGGCGCGCTGAAGATTACCCCCGCCCACGACCGTACTGACTTTGAGGTGGGCATGAAGAACAACCTCGAAATCATCGACGTTCTCACCGCCGATGGTCACATCAACTGCCCCGGATGCCCTGAACTGCACGGGCTGGACCGCTTTGTGGCCCGCGAAAAGTCCATTGAGCTCATTGAAGCCAAGGGGCTGCTGGAAAAGGTGGAGGACTACGAGAACAATGTGGGTATCTCCCAGCGTTCCGACGTGCCGATTGAACCCCGCCTGAGCATGCAGTGGTTCCTCAAATATCCCTGTGTCAAGGAAGCAGCTGATGCCGTGGCCAATGGCGACATCGTATTCCGCCCTGCCCATTGGGGCAAGACCTACGCCCACTGGCTCGAAGGTATCCAGGACTGGTGCATTTCCCGCCAGCTGTGGTGGGGACACCGCATTCCGGTATGGTACAAGAAAGACAAGGCTGCAGAGCTTCAGGCTGCCACCAAGCTGGATGCCGAAGACGCCGCCGCCGGTGACATCTACGTGGGCGTGGAGCCCCCCGCCGACCCGGAAAACTGGGTACAGGACGAAGACGCTCTTGACACCTGGTTCAGCAGCTGGCTGTGGCCTTTCTCCACCATGGACAAGGACTGTCTGGCCAAGTTCTACCCGACCAGCGACCTCGTAACCGGCCCGGACATCATCTTCTTCTGGGTGGCCCGCATGATTATGGCCGGCTACCGCTTTGCCGGCGGCAAGCCCTTCGGCAATGTATTCTTCACCTCCATTGTGCGTGACCTGCAGGGCCGAAAGATGAGTAAGAGCCTGGGTAACAGCCCTGATCCTCTCGACCTCATTGCCAGATACGGAGCCGACGGCCTGCGCTTCGGCCTGATGCGAATCGCCCCCACCGGCACCGATGTGAAGTTCGACGAAAAACAGATTGAAGAAGGCAAGAACTTTGCCAACAAGCTGTACAACGCCGCCCGCTTCCGCATGATGCAGGGAGCTGCCACCACCGAGCCCGCACCCAAATTCACGGCTGTTCATATTGATATTCTCTCCAAGCTCAAGGAACTGCACACTACTGTGGCAGAGGGTCTCGGCAAGTACGAATTCAACACCTATACGCAGGCTCTCTATTCCTTCTTCTGGAATGAATACTGCTCCCTGTTCCTCGAGGCCGTGAAGAACGACCTGCGCGACGGCGACCCCGCCGTGAAGAACGCCACGCTCTTCACCATGGATACCGTGCTGCGCCACTACCTGGCACTGCTTGCGCCCATCATGCCGCACATTACAGAAGAACTCTGGGCAAGCCTCGGCTTTGCCAAGGATGGGCAGCCGCTGATGAGCACCACGCTGCCGAACGCAGACTCCCTGCTCGCCGGGCTGGACAACACAGAAATCTCCAAGGCCAGGGCCACAGCCTCTGCGCTGTACGACACAGCCAACAAGGCCCGTAACCTGAAGGCCGAATACAACCTGGCAACGAACCGCAAAGTTAAGTTTGTACTCAAGCCTGCCGGTATTCCTGTGAATGCCGACCTTGCCGACCGCCTTGCCCTTCTTGCCGGAGCCCAGGCTGCAGAGCTGAACCCGGATTACGATGCCCCCAAGGGTACACCTACGGCGCTTACGCCGCTGGGTGAACTCTTCCTGCCGCTGGAAGGCCTTGTGGATGTTGAGGCCGAACGGGCCCGCATCTCGAAGGAGCTGGAAAAGATGAGCAAGGAGATTGCCAAGAGCAAAGCCAAGCTGGGCAATGCCTCGTTTGTAGACCGCGCACCTGCCGCCGTGGTGGAGCAGGAGCGGGCCCGACTCTCCGAATGGGAATCCAGAACGGCCCAGCTTGAAGCCATGCTGAACGCCCTGAGCTGACCCCCTGATTTCACCTGCAATGGAACCTGACCCGTTTACAAAACTCACACCTCAGGAAATTGAGGAACTCTCGCTGTGCGGCATTACATCTGCGGCACAAATGGCCACAACAGATCCACAGGATGTCCTGGAAGACCTGAAAAAAGCCCAGCGCTTTTTCCCGGGCAAGAACTTCACCTTGAACAGCACCAAGCTGCATGCCATTTATGACCTGTGCAGACCAGCGCTGAACGTAGATGAGGATTCAGAGTCCGACTCTGCTCTGAAGATTGAGAATGTGGGGCCGACGACCCGTTTCCGCACCGGGCGCAGACCAAAGGAGCAGGTTAAGGAGGAACGCAGACTCAAGAAGTACCACCAGAAAAAGATTATGCACAGCCCCGTGTGCACCAATCATCCCGTTCTGGCCATCTTTGCCTCCTTTGGCACACTTCTGCTGGCTATTCCCGCAGTATCCATCGTGATGATTCCCATCCTGATGCTTACCAACAACCTGCCGGATATTCCGCTGCCCATTCTGGCGGGCTCGCTCATCATTGCGCCCTGCTTGCCGTATCTCTTCATCTCCCGCGCCGCCACCTGCCCGGTGTGCCATATGCGGCTCTTCACTTTCAGAGACTATGCCCGCAACCGAGCCGCCAACTACCTGCCGGGCCTGGGATACAACGTAGCCACCGCGCTCTACATCATTTTCTGCCTCCGTTACAACTGCCCGGGGTGTGGTACACCGGTCAAACTTTTCGGTAAGCACCGCGGGCGTCACATCCACCACTGATTCTTTCTGCCGGTCATGAAAAAAGTCCTGCTCTGCCTACTGCTCTGCCTGAGTCTGCATGGAGTTTCTGCCACGGAAGCTCCGGACAACCATGCCGACATGGCCAGAGCGATTCTTTCTTTCCTTTCGCGCACCGAATTGTGCCTCAACTCCTGCCGCAATGCAGAATCCGCACAGGCAGCCATTCCCCAGCTCAAAGAACTCAAGGCCGAATGCGACGCGCTTGCAGAGGCCCAGCGCAAACTCCCGGAACCGACGGTTCAGGATTACATGGCCGAGCATAAGAACATAGGTTCTTTCAATACCATCTGGAAAGCCATTCGCGACCATATTGAACGCATGGAGGAGGAGAAAATCATGACCCCCGAAATGCGCGAAATCCTGTTTATCGCGCCTCCCTCCGGGCAGCAGTGATACACCAGCCCCTTGTTGGGAAAACTTTTTTGTTTTTCAGAATCACAACATATTGTATACCGCTGCCGCAAACTGTACCACATCGGCACAGTCAATTCTAACGCTTAGGATGAGCTGAAATTTTGGGCTTGCAAAAATTACGCAAAGCCGTAATATCTACGACGAACAGCCCCTCTTTCCACGATGAGCAGACAGACTTACACCTCCACCGAATCGCAGCACGAACAGGATGTACAACACCTGACAGATTTCGTACTCTTTTCCCAACGCAGCTGCATTTTGCGACTCTCCCCGGAACTGACCAAGGGCAAAGTTTCCTTCCCCCAGTTCTTCCTGCTGGCCTACCTGGCAGAAGAAGAATGCCTCTCCATGAGCAACATTGCCAAGATGATGGGGCACTCCACAGCTGCAGCCACCGGCATGGTGGACAAGCTGCAGGAACTCGGTCACCTGAAGCGCTATACCGCCGCCGCTGACCGCCGCAAGATTATGGTTCGCATTACCGACCAGGGGCGCGAACTGGTCAATCAGATGCGTAACAACATTGCCGCAGACCTGGCCCAGATGATGGCGCGAGAGGACACCACCACCCCCATGGGCTCAGCCCGCCGTGTCATTTCCCGCCGCACCTCTGCCGCCCGTAAGAACATGGCATAACCATCCCTATATTCCACTCATGAACTGCTACGCCCCAGAATACCTGAATGTTCTCAATGCCTTCCCCGAGAACTTTGCACGCTTCATCACCCGCATCCCCGGGATTGCCACCACGACCGACCGCAACGCTGTCATTGCTGCACTGACCCCCGCCCACGAAGCGGTGCTGGCAGAAGGCGGCATTGCTCCCAAGATGCTGCGCCGCGCCCAACAGGTACATGGTAACAAGGTAGCCCTTGTGGGCGATATTGGTTGTTCCTACCCCGTGGAGGGAGTAGATGGTCTCTTCTGCGGAGGCAAGGCTGACTGCTGTCTGGGTATCTATGTGGCAGACTGTGCCGCCATCTGGATTTACGACCCCGTGACCCAGAGCCGCGCGCTGGTGCATTCCGGCAAGCTGGGCACCCAGCAGAACATCGCCGGCGTCACCCTTGAATCAATGCGTAAGATTCTGGGCGTGAATGCAGCTGACTGCATTGCCGTCATTTCCCCCTGCATCCGGCCTCCGCACTATGAGGTGGACATTGTTACCATGATAAAACAGGAGCTTGAGGACGCAGGCGTGCAGCCGCAGAACATCATTGATAGTGGTCTTGATACTGCCGCAGACCTGGACACCTTCTATTCCTACCGCATCGAAAAGGGCAATACCGGGCGCATGCTCGCCCTCTTCGGGCGTAATCCGAAGTCTTCTGCCGAGTAAATGCAGAAACAGAAACAAGCCCTGCGCCGGGAGGTACTGCAGCGTCTCAGAACCGCTGCCGCAGCCGACCCGGCGCAGCTGCGTTCTGCCCGGCTGCGGCAGAAATTATCGTCCCTGCTCGATACCCCGGCAAAAAATGTAGGCATCTATGCCCCCCTGCCGCATGAGGTGAACCTGCTCCCTCTGCTGCAGGAATTTCCGCAACACCGCTATGCCTTTCCCCTCTGCTGTGCGGAGCACAGATTGAGTTTTCGTCACGTCCGCTCTCTTTCTGCGGAACTGAAACCCGGGGCAATGGGTATACCCGCCCCGGTTGCAGGCACACCTGAAATCGCCCCGTCGGAAATAGACATACTCATTGTACCCGGAGTAGCATTCACCCTGCGAGGAGAACGCCTGGGCTATGGCGGCGGATACTATGACCGCTATATACCGCTCTGCAGCCAGGCGCAGATTCTTGCCCTGGCTTTTCCGGAACAGATAGTCGAGGAATTGCCAACAGAGGGACACGATTTGTGCATTCCCGGCATTGTCACCCTTTGTTGACTGGAATTACGCTTTTCATCGCGGGTGTCATGTGTTAGCATATCGGCATGCCAAGCGTGCTGATCAAGACATACGGGTGCCAGATGAATGAACGCGACTCTGAACAGGTTGCGAGCATGTTTCTGGCCGGTGGGTACGAACTGACAAAGGATGAGGCCCAGGCCGATGTCATTCTCATCAATACCTGCTCCGTACGCGAAAAGGCAGAACTGAAAGCCCTGGGTAAAATGGGACTTCTCTGCGCCCGCCCCACCGCCAAACCCTGGGTGGTGTACGGATTTATGGGGTGCATGTGCCAGAGCCGTGCGGCTTCTCTTTTCCGCGATATTCCACGGCTGGATATCGTGACTGGCACCCAGCAGTACCACAATGTCTACAGACTCTGTAATCGCCTGCTCCGCAGTCGCATGGGGCAACCAGACTTCGAACCCATCCGCCGGGGCGCGCACATCTGCGCCACCCAGCAGGAAGAGGGCTTCCAGAACGAAATCCGCGACCACCTGCCCCCCTCCGGCAACTGCACAGCATTCGTCTCCATCATGCAGGGGTGCGAAATGCGCTGTTCCTACTGCATTGTACCCAGCACCCGCGGCTCTGAATGCAGCCGCCCGGAAGCAGACATCCTGCAGGAAGTACGGGAACTTGTTGACCGTGGCATTAAGGAAGTCACCCTGCTGGGGCAGATTGTGAACCGTTATGGCAAGGATGAACCGGTCATCAATAGCCGGGGAGCCTTTGTGCGGCTGCTTGAGAAACTCAACGACATGGACGGACTTGAGCGCATCCGCTTCACCAGCCCGCACCCCATTGGTTTCCGTCAGGATCTGGTGAACGCCTACACCTACCTGCCCAAACTGTGCAGCCATATCCACTTCCCCATGCAGAGCGGCAGCGACCGCATCCTGCAGCTCATGCGCCGCCCTTACAAGAACGAAAAATACCTGCGCCTCTGCGAATCCATGCGCGAGGCACGCCCCGACCTGGCCATCACCACCGATATCATTGTGGGCTTCCCGGGCGAAACTCACGAGGATTACCTTGAAACCAAGGCCGCCGTGGAGCGCATCCAGTTTGACAACGCCTTCGTATTCCAGTATTCCCCGCGCCGTGACACCGTGGCCGCTGTCATGGAGAACCAGATTTGCCTGCGGGTTAAGGAAGAACGCAACCACGACCTGCTTGAAACCGTGAACCGCATTGCCGTAGCCCGCAACCAGGCACTCGTGGGCACCGACCAGGTCATTCTGGTGGAAGGTCCCAGCAAGAACAACCCGGACCGCCTGCAAGGCCGCACTTCGCAGAATAAGCCGGTTATCATTTCCGGCGGTACGGCAGAGGTGGGCACCCTCGCTCCCATCCGTATCACAGAATGCACAGGATTCACCCTGTATGGGGATGTAAAATGAAGAATCTGGCCGTAGTTCTGTTGTTCTTATTTTCTCCGGTTCTGGCCAGAGATTTTCCGTGGAGCAACGGCGTGCCGGCCAGCATAAGGGAAGCCTCCGTTCTGCCGGACAGGGTGCTGGATGAAGCTCCCTGCAACTGGAGGCCCGTTCTTACCCCTATTGTCCGCCCCATGGTCAGCCAATGCACCACGGCGGCAGAAGCCGTACGCCGCCTGGCCTCCGGCCTCAGCAGCAGAACCGGAGTCCATTATTCCACCGCAAGGCGCAAACACAACATGAATGCGCTTGAAGCCCTCGAGGAGAAAAAGGTATCATGCACCGGGCAGAGCATCCTGCTTGTCTGCGCCCTGCGTGCAGTTGACATTCCCGCCAGGGCGGTCGGGGTTCTTACCTGGAACCACATTGAAGGCAATCATACATGGGTGGAAGCGTGGTTCGACGGCCAGTGGCACATGATTGAATTCAACGAACAGGATTTCAACACCCCCTGGGTCATGGAAAACATCGGTATGCTCGATACGCGGCACCCCTTCCAGCGCATCCGTGCAGCCACCCCAACAGGCAGCACTTCCTGGGTGCCTGATTCAAATATCCGCATCTTCAACAACATGATGATACCAGCGGAAGATGTAACCGACCGCTACCTGGAACTGGCGCGCCGCTGGTATGAACGTTCCGGTGTCCCCGCAGATACCCAGCGCCTGCTCATAGATGCCCGGCCGCGCCGCCTTTCTCCCCCCCAGGTGGAACTGGCAAATGAGCAAGGAAAAGTCATCGGCTCAGCCACCCTGCCTTCAACGCGTGACGACATGCGCTACTTTGCACGCCTGAGTCTGCCACGACAAGGCTCTTACACCCTGCGAATCAAGGGTGAAAGCGAGACGCTCCGCATTCAGGCCACCCACGCACCAGTCCGCATCCTGCGACTTACTTATTGAGCGTTATAGAGTTTTTTCTCCAGGGCTACGGCAGCAGCGGCCATTTCAGCCTTATGCTTGCTCTGCCCCACGGCTTCACCCAGTTCCAGCTCATTCCACAACACACGGGCCCGGAACGGACCGGCGGGCTTGCCCTCATCCACCAGCTCAATGATATACTTCGGGCCCTGCCCGTTGATAGCCTGGAGCGCTTCCAGCAAATCTCCCTTGTAATTAACAGAAATGAGCTTTTCAGCCCTATCAAGGCTCTCCTGCATCAGATGCAGCGATACCTTGCGGGCAGCATTGTAGTTGGAATCCATCATCACCGCGCCAATCACGCTTTCAAAGGTGTTGGCAAGAATGGAAAGCGCTGTTCGGCCGCCGGTTTTCTCTAACTGTGGACTCATCTGCATCTGCTCACCCCAGCCCAGCCTGCCGCAGAGCTCAGCCAGGTGGGCACGGCTTACAATAGCAGAGCGCATCTTGGTCAGCAGCCCTTCGTCTGCCTTGGGGTAGCGGGCAAAGAGCTCGCGGCTGACCACCAGCTCCAGCACAGCATCGCCCAGGAACTCCAGGCGCTCATAATTCAGGTTGGTGCTACGCTTCTGGTCAGAACTCGGGTGTGTAAGGGCTTGCTTCAGCCATGTTTCATCTGTAAACACATAATTCAGGCTCTTTTCAACCGCGGCTCTATCCATGCGCAGCATTCTATCACACATTCCTCACCTTGGCTAGCGTTATTGCCGCCATTCACTCTGTCATGCCCCCGATTTCGCTTGATTTGCGGGCATTTTGGGAGTAGAATCGCGCGCATGACCACAGAGGAGAAAAAAGACTTCATCCGCGACATGGTAGCCAGAGACCTGGCCGAGGGTTTCTGCGAGGTACCGATTACCCGTTTCCCCCCAGAGCCGAACGGGTATCTGCATATCGGCCACGCCAAGGCCATTTGTCTGGATTTCGGTCTTGCCAAGGAATATGCCCACCTCGGGGCGGTGTGTCACCTGCGTTTCGACGACACCAACCCCTGCAAGGAAGACATCGAGTTCGTCAACTCCATCCAGGAAGACATTCACTGGCTCGGATTCGACTGGGGTGAGCACCTGTACTGGGCTTCCAACATTTTTGATTTCTACTACGACTGCGCCGTGCATCTCATCAAGAATGGTCTGGCCTACGTGGACCTGCAAGACAGAGAAACGATGCGTCAGCAGCGTGGCAATCTGGTCACTCCCGGCGTGGAATCTCCCTACCGCAATACCTCGGTAGAGGAAAACCTGGCTCTCTTTGAGGCAATGAAGCGCGGTGATTATGCCGAGGGTGCCGCTGTTCTGCGTGCCAGAATTGACATGGCCAGCAGCAACATGAACATGCGCGACCCGGTGATTTACCGCATCTCCTACGACCATCACCACAACACGGGCAACACCTGGTGCATCTACCCGATGTACGACTTTGCCCACCCGCTTGAAGATGCTTACGAACACATCACCCATTCCCTCTGCACGCTCGAGTTCGAGAACCATCGCCCTCTCTACGAATGGGTTATCGACAACTGCCCCGTGCCCGCCAGGCCGAAGCAGCGCGAGTTCTCCCGCCTGAACATCACCTACACCGTGATGAGCAAGCGTAAGCTGCGCCAGATGGTGGAGGAAGGCTACGTGGCCGGTTGGGACGACCCCCGCATGCCCACCATCTGTGGTATGCGCCGCCGCGGTTACCCCGCCAAGGCCATTGTGGACTTCTGCGAAGGTGTGGGCATCACCAAGTTCAACGGCAACACCGACGTAGCCCGCCTGGAGAATGCCGTGCGTAACGAGCTGAATGCCGAGGCCGAGCGCCGCATGGCTGTGCTCAAGCCGCTCAAGCTTGTGCTCACCAACGTGCCCGATGACTTCGAGGAAGAGGTTGAAGTGGTCATCAACCCCGAGAAGCCGGAACTGGGCAACCGCAAGCTCATCCTCACCAGAGAGGTGTGGATTGAGCAGGAAGACTTCATGGTTGAGCCGCCCAAGAAGTACAAGCGTCTTTCTCCTGGTGCCTGCGTGCGCCTGCGCGGTGGCTATTGCATGATTTGCACCGGCTACACCGCCGATGCCGAGGGCAACGTGACCGAGGTTCAGGCCGAAATCATCCCCGGCACGGTAGGTTCCAACCCGCCGGAGGGCATCAAGTGCAAGGGTGCCATCCACTGGGTTTCTGCCAAGTACGGCGTGAAGGCCGAAGTGCGTCTCTACGACCGCCTGTTCAAGGATGAAGCCCCCGATGCCAATGAAGAAGGCTTCCTGGCCTCCCTGAATGCCGATTCCCTCACCGTGCTCAAGGATGCCGTAGTGGAGCCCGCTCTGGCCGGCGCCCCTGCGGAATTCCTCTGCCAGTTCGAGCGCACTGGCTACTTCGTGGCCGACCGCTACGACCATAGTGCAGAGCACCCCGTGTTCAACCGGTCGGTCGGCCTGCGTGATTCCTGGGCCAAGATGAACAAGTAACCAAGGCAATATGAAGCACATCGAATTCACCGCCACCAACGGCTCATTCGACATCAACGATTTCATCAATCGTTGCGATGCCGCCACTATGGGCGAGGAATTGCCCCCTGCTCCGGCACCTGAGCCGGAAGCTCCTGCGGCGGTACTTCCCTGCTCCGTGCCTGTGGCCGACGGCGTGGATCCCATCGTGTACTCTCCGTTGGAAGAGGTTCTCGAGGACCTGCGTATGGGTAAACTCATCCTCATGACGGATGACCCCCAGCGCGAAAACGAAGCGGATCTCGTCTGCGCCGGCCAGTTTGCCACACCGCAGAATATCAACTTCATGGCCACGCATGCCCGCGGGCTCATCTGTGTACCCATGGCTCCTGAGCGGGTTGATGCCCTCGGTCTGCCCATGCAGGCCCAGCACAACACGGAAAAGCACCACACCGCTTTCACGGTGAGCGTGGATGCCAAGGAAGGCACCACCACAGGCATCAGCGCGTTCGAGCGCTCCATCACCACCATGAAGCTAGCCGAGCCCAGAGCTACGCTCGATGACTTCGTGCAGCCCGGCCACTGCTTCCCGCTGCGTGCGGTGGAGGGCGGTGTTATCCGCCGTGCCGGGCATACAGAAGGCACTGTAGATATGATGCGTATCGCAGGGCTCGAACCCGTTGGCGTATGCTGCGAAATCATGAAGGAAGATGGCACCATGGCCCGCCTGGGCGAACTGGGGTCCTTCCAGAAGAAGTATGGGCTCAAGGCCTGCTCCCTGGCTCAGATTATCGAACATCGCCAGCATACTGAAACGCTCGTCATCCGCGAGGAAGTGGTCAAGCTTCCCACAGATTATGGTGATTTCGACTGCTATTCCTACCACTCCAAGGTTGATGGCCAGACCCACCTGGCCCTGGTGCATGGCCCGATTGACCCGGAGAAACCAATTCTCTGCCGGGTACACAGCGAATGCCTTACGGGCGATGTCTTTGCCAGCCGCCGCTGCGACTGCGGCAGCCAGCTGCACGCCGCCATGCGCCGCGTCTCTCAGGAGGGAGGTATCATCCTCTACCTGCGCCAGGAAGGCCGAGGCATCGGTCTTTCAGCCAAGCTGCATGCCTATAAGCTCCAGGAACAGGGCTACGATACAGTGGATGCCAACATCAAGCTCGGTTTCGCCCCCGACCTGCGCGACTACGGCGTGGGCGCCCAGATTCTGCGCGACCTCGGAGTGCGCCACCTGCGCCTGCTGACCAACAACCCGCTCAAAATTCAGGGACTTTCAGGCCATGGTCTGGATGTGGTCGAGCATGTGGCCATATCCATACCGGCCCATGAGGACAACCAGCACTATCTGGATACCAAGCGGGACCGCATGGGGCACCTCATCTGATGAAAATGGAATAAGGCGCGGCATTCCGCGCCTTTTCTACAGTGTACTGACGCCATTTTTAGCATTTATGGCACAATCCAATGTTCCGCAAATCTGAATTCTGCGGTACAATGCGAAAAAGCACTTAAGAACCATATGTCAGACCCGAACAAACAGCCCAACAAATTACCCACACCGGGAGGCAACACCAACTGGGGTGCCATGATTCTGATGCTTATCATCCTGGCTATCCTCATGGTGGCATTCGTGTTCGATGGCGCCTTTGCCTCACCCGGTCGCAACATTACACTCGATCAGTTCCGGCAGGATTACAAAGCCGGCAAGGTTGTGCTTCACCAGCCCAAGGATTTTCCGATTGATGTAACGCTGGAATCCAACTCTGTCGAAGGTGTCATTACTGCCTACGAATACAGGAACACCCCGAAATACGGCAAAGCAGCCTTCTACATGCCCTTTACGGAATCAGACGATATCCGCGCCCTGTGCAACCGATTCGGCATCACGACCACGCGCGTGGACTCCGCCCCGCAGGAGCTGCAGGGAGACCGCATCTGGTCCACCGATGACTTTGCCCGCATGGGGGCCGAAGGCCGCATCATCACCACCGGCAACAGCCCGGTCATTTACGAATCTGCCGGTCAGGGCGTAATTGTAGGCGAATACCGCCTGCCCGATACCAGCAAATTGCAGCTCAAGGAACTGGAACCAGTCCGCGTTGAATTCAATGCAGCCTTCCAGGGCGACCAGGTGCGAGAACTGCTGGGTAACCAGGTCCGTTACAGAGTAGAGAGCAACACATGGAGCGTATTCCTCATGAATGTGCTGCCCTTTGCCATCGTACTGCTGCTTTTCTTCTTCTTCTTCCGCGCACAGGGCGGAGGCCCCGGCGGTGCCATGAAGTTTGCCCGCAGCCGCGCCCGGCTTCTTGACCCGACCAAGAATAAAGTTACATTCAAGGATGTGGCCGGCATTTCCGAAGCCAAGGAGGAAGTGTGGGAAATCGTCGAGTTCCTGAGAAATCCCCAGAAATTCCGCAATCTCGGCGGCACAATCCCCAAGGGGGTGCTCATGGTCGGCCCCCCCGGCACAGGTAAGACCCTGCTGGCACGCGCCATTGCAGGTGAGGCAGGTGTACCTTTCTACACCATATCCGGTTCTGACTTCGTGGAAATGTTTGTGGGCGTGGGTGCCAGCCGTGTGCGCGACATGTTTGCCGAGGCCAAGAAGCATTCTCCGTGCCTTATCTTCATTGACGAGATTGATGCCGTGGGGCGTCACCGTGGTCATGGCGTAGGTGGCGGCCACGATGAGCGTGAACAGACCCTCAATGCCCTTCTGGTGGAAATGGATGGCTTTACCGCCAACGAGAATGTCATCGTCATTGCCGCCACAAACCGCGTGGATGTGCTCGACCCCGCCCTTCTCCGTCCCGGCCGTTTTGACCGCCAGGTCACGGTAAACCTGCCCGATGCCGCCGGCCGTGAGCAGATTCTGCGCGTGCATGCCCGCAAGGTGAAACTGGCTCCCGAGGTAGACCTGGGGCCCATTGCCCGCGCCACCACCGGCTTCTCTGGTGCAGAGCTGGCCAACCTGGTGAACGAGGCTGCCCTCATTGCAGCCCGTCACAACAAGCCCACAGTTCAGCAGAGCGACCTGGAAGAAGCCCGCGAGAAAGTGCGCTGGGGCCGGGAACGCCGCTCGCTTGAAGTATCGGACAAGGAAAAATACATGACCGCCGTGCATGAGGCCGGTCACGCCATCTGCCTGCTCAAGACAGAACTGGCCAAGACGCTGCCGCTGCACAAGGTCACCATCATTCCCCGTGGGCCGGCCCTGGGTGTCACCATGATGCTGCCGCACGAGGACAAACTCAGCGAGCACAAGAGCGAGCTGCAGGACTACATTGTCATGGCCATGGGTGGCCGCAGCGCAGAACTGGTTGTCTTCGGAGATGTTTCCGGAGGGGCCCGGGCTGACATTCACCAGGTCACCAGCATCGCCCGCAAGATGGTGTGTGTATACGGCATGAGCGATAAGCTCGGCCCGATTGAATACGGCTCCAACCACAGCGAGGTATTCCTGGCGCGTGATATTTCCCAGACCACCCGCAATTTCTCGGAACACACGGCTCAGCTCATTGACGAGGAAATCCACCGCATTGTCACCGAGAACAACAATCGTTCCATCACCATTCTCACCGAAAACAAGGAGCGCCTGCTGCTGATTGCGGACAAGCTCATCGAGTTTGAAACACTGAGTGGCAAGCAGGTGGCAGAACTACTCGAGACCGGGGAAATGACAGACCCGCCTGTGCGCCAGCTGCCCCCGCCCATCCCGGAGGATGAGGATGCGCCCACCGACCTCCAGACCCCGGACGATGAGCCCCCTGCTACCGAGGAGGAATCCACGGAATCTCTTGAAGAACCCAGAAAGGAAAACCTTTAACCTACTTACAGAAAGAACCATGATGAACAGCAAACAACTCGCCTTTGCCTGCGCCCAGGTGGCATGCGATGCCAAGGCTTCTGATATCGCCATCTATGACCTGCGCGGCACTTCTTCCATTACGGATTATGCCGTGGTATGCACCGCTACCTCAGTACCACATCTCCGCGCTATCATGGGCGATGTGGATAAGGAAGTGTGGGAAAAATACGAAATCACCCCGGTCTACGCCGAACGCACACCCAATGCATTGTGGTGCGTACTCGACTATATCGACGTAATGCTGCATGTCATGGCCGGTGAAACCCGTGAGTTCTACGAACTCGAAGCCCTCTGGAAGCCAGAGAACCGCATCGAGTGGAACGACGGCGATCAGGCCTGATAGCAGCTACAACTTCACCAGTTTTTCATGCCGCCTCTGCCTGTTGCAGAAGCGGCATTTTGTTAATCCGGTACACAGCAAGCATTATATGGGTCTGCTCCTGCGGTGATGTGGTGACCATGCTTGCGGAAGAGCGCAACCATTTCCCTTTCCAGTGCAGCGTTGAATGGAAGCAAGCCGCGGGTCTGAGCCGTGGGCCGGGCACCATGCTGCAGCAGAATATCAAGCATCTCCAGCTTGCCTCGCAGGCGGGCATCCTCAGCCTCCCCCTGCCCGATGCTCATATATTGCATGCTGGCCAGGCAGGCATCCAGCGGCGAGCGGGCACTCTGAGAGGAAGCGCAGCCCGGTTCCTCCCCGGGCATGGCGTTGGGCTGATGCCCCAATGAAAGCAGCCAGCGCAGCATATCGGGAGCAGGAGCATGAGCACCGGCAACAAGCTGAAGCGAAGTGCAGCAGGAGTCAGCTACCATCAGTTCCTGGGGAGGAGCCGGCAGGATATTCTCTGCGACAAGCTTCTGGTAGATTGGCTGGGTTCCGGCATACCGCAACAATATGGCAGCAACACGGGCCGGTTCTAATCGATATCCCCGGCGCAGGAACCAATCAAGCAAGGCTCCGGTATCATCATTGCTCCGCATCAAGGATGCCTCAGCAAGAAGCAGCACATCCTCTGCCGCTATCTCATGAATATCTGCCCCGCGCGCAACGAGCCAATCCATCAACTCGAGCCTCTCAGATACCGGAAGAAGGTCTGACTGCAAATCAGAAGCACACATGGCCTGCTCCAGCAGATAAATGGTTCTTCCTTCCTTGTTCACGGCCTTGAGGGGTGCCCCCTTCTCTACCAGCAGGCGGAAAAGCGGCACATCCTTTTTCTGCAAGGCTAATACAGCAAGATGAGGATCAGCCCCCCGGGCTGATCCCGTCTCGCAGACCTGGTGGAAATCCTCACGCAGAGGTGCCAGCAACTGCCGCGAAATCCGGGACGTCACGAGGGATAGATAGATTTCCTCTTTCCAGCTCAACTGAGGTTCGGCAGATTCGGGGGCATCGGGGAGAGCAACGCCGGCAGCGAGAGACATGAGAACCTCCTGCTCGATATACTCATTCAGAAGTAATGGCGCCTGATTTACGATGTAGTTATCGAACCCCAGAAGTAAGTTAACCTCTGCAGGAGAGAACCCGGCATGAGGAGCGGGAGCGCTACCCCAGCTCCAGCTATACAGCCAGCAATACCCGCCCGCGGCAACAACTGCAAGCGCGCCCAGTATTCCCCCTGATACCCGGCAAAGAATTTTCCTGAATTTCATTTCGTGTAGGCATTGGAAACGAGGGCGGTCTCGCCCTCCTGCACACGCAATATCTCCATCTGCAGGCGGGTGAGTTCCTCGTTGAGGTACACAGGGGTGAGAGGCCTCCATGAGCCCATGCTCTGCATGTGTTCAATCACCCGCATGATATGCAGGGCAAGCGGGCTTTCCATATCCAGAAGCGGAGCTACCAGGCGAGTGGCCGCTGCCAGGTATTTTTTGCTGGCATTACGCGGGCGCGGGCCTGCCAGAGCCATGTTACCGAAACGGAATCCGACATCCATCAGGAAAGTGTTTTCCAAGGCAAAGGGTACAGAATTAATGCGTTCGATATCCAGGTAGATACACACGCGGCAAAGCTGCTGAAGCAAGCCGCATATGACCAAGGAGGGCAGAACCCGGCCATTGCTTACCATCATATCCAGGGGTTCGCCCTTAATGCGTTCCATAGCCAGATGCCATGTACCATCTGACTCAAGCAATTCAAGGGGAGCGGCAATGTTCGGATGCTCCAGCCGGGCCTGCAGACGCGCTGTTTCCACAAAGGCGCGCACTTTCCGGTCATCCTGCATGGCGGCCAGCCGCAGGCTGCGGAGGAGTACCTCGCGGCTCATATTTTTCTGCAAGGCGGCGTAGGTGACCGTATCGGCATCTTCGGATTGAACAGCAGTCAGAATGTACTGCTCGGCGACAACACGCGGCAAACTGTAAGCGGAATAAGGCATTTCTGTAAATAGGAAGAGGGGTGGAATCAGCCGTCATAGCCCAGCTTCAGCACCGGCTTGCCTTCCACGGCATTGTCCCATGCTTCGGCTGGTATGGTGATATCAAGATAATAAACAGGTTCTTCAGGCGTGGACGAGTCATCCTGCACACGCTCCATGGTGACCTCGCAATCCGGCTGCCCGAGGATGGTGGGGTAAACGGCATTGACCTGGTTGGCAGGTATGCTGAGCACATAATCCATGTGCTCCTCTCCGGGGGCTCGATCTGGCAGGAAGAGATAAATATCATCCCATACAACAGAAGCCAGCACTTCTTCCGGCAAATCCAATGCATCTTCCGACAGAGGGCGGCTGTTGTATACGGCTTCTCCGTTCACCTTCATCCAGGCACCGACGCGGCGAAAGACCTCCTCTATTCCCTCAGGAACAGACCCATCAGCCCTGGGACCGATGTTGAGCAGCAGATTGCCACCCTTGGCCGCACATTCCTGCAGCTGGCAGATGATACGGGCCGGGCTCTTGTAGTGCAGATGGTCCTCACGGTGGTAACCCCAGCGGTTTCCGATGGTCATGCAGGCCTCCCAGTCGCGGCCGGGATACCCTTCACGGGGAATCCGCTTCTCCGGGGTAGAGAAATCCCCCTGTGAGAAATCAAGCGCGCTCGAATCAAGGGATGAATCAAACCCACTGAACGCGTACAGACGATTGTTGAAAATGACACCGGGGTTGGCCTGGCGGCAGGTTTCCATGAGTTCCTGAGCCTTCCATGCCTCGCCGGACAGATTGCCCTGTGAGTAATCCCACCACATGATGTCGATAGGCCCGTAATTACGCACAAGCTGGCGCACCTGCTGATGCAGGTATTCCTGATAGGCTGCATGGTTACGGGGAATCTGTTTTTCTTTGAGCATGGCGGCCTGCCCTGCGGGGTAGCACAAATCCGGGCAGATGGTATTGTCGTAATCCTTCTGGTGCCAATCAATCACACTGTGATACAGGCCTACGCGCATGCCGGCAGCTCTGGCAGAATCGGCAAATTCCTTCACGATATCGCGCCCGAGCAGCTTGCCGGAGCAATAGTCGCTATTGGCGGCATCAAACAAGGCAAAGCCCTCGTGATGCTTTGATGTGAGAACCATGTAACGGCAGCCAGCTTCCTTTGCAAGAGCAGCCCATGCCTCGGTGCAGCCAGGTGCCGGGCGAAACAGGGGCAGCGTTTCAGCTGCATACGTGTCTGTATCCAGCCCCAGGTTGCATTGAATCCACTCTCCTCCGCCGGGAACACCCTTGAATTCACCAGCCAGCCCGGAATAGAGGCCATAATGGATGAACATACCGAACTTGGCATCGCGCCACCACTTCATACGGGCATCTCGCGCAGACGAACCCTCCGTCATCTTTGCAGAGGGTGTATCAGCAGGCATTTCCGGAACAGAATCCTGTGCGGCACAGGCCAGCGCACCGGCAGCCAGCGTCAACATTATATCCAGCGCTCTCATACTGGGGAATTTACCAGAGAGTGGGTGTTTTGTCAAACGCATTCAGAGCAGGTATGGCATACAACTCATCCATCTGCATGGCAATTTTGATGCTTGCCAGGTGGGGGCTCTTGTGGTAGCATGCATGCATGTTGCGTGTGCTCCGACTTCTGTTCCTTGTGTCAGCCCTTGTGCTGGCAGTAGCCGGTATGCAGGCTGATGCCGTGGTAATGGCAAAAAAGACACCGGATGGCAAGTGGGCATTTGTTCCCCTGGCCGATGGTTTCGATTTTCCGGTAGGCAAGCCCGACGGCAAAGGATACTACAAATCCCGCGGACTGCGCCTTGCTACCCCCCGCCACCTGGGCGAGGATTGGAATGGCAATGGAGGCGGCAACAGTGATGAGGGCGACCCCGTTTATTCCATCGGTCTGGGGCTGGTGACATACGCAGCAGATGCCCGCGGCCGCTGGGGCAAAGTCGTTATTGTGCGGCATGCCTTCCGCGAACCCAAATCCGGCAAGGTCCTCTGCTGCCAGACGCTGTACGGGCATCTTGACCGCATTGATGTGCGGCTGGGCCAGATTGTTGGCAGGGGCACGCAGGTCGGCACCATTGGCACGAATAACGGCATGTTCCCTGCCCACCTGCATGCAGAGCTTCATTTCAATGTGGATGTGAACTGTGGTCACCAAGGCGTTGCCAAGAACAGCGTCAACTATGGTAACCTGACCGAGTTCATCAAGCACTACCGCCGTCTGCCTGTTGAGAAAAAGTTTGTAAAGCTGCCCATTGGTTCTTTCATTCCCTATAAGAACACTAACGGTCTCTGATGAAAACGTGTCTGTTCGGCGGTTCGTTCGACCCGGTGCATGCGGGACATCTCACCATTGCCGCCGCCGCGCAGCAGATTTGCGGGCTTGATGAGATTATCTTTCTGCCTGCAGCATGCTCGCCTTTCAAGCAAGGCTCAAGCTCGTATTTCTCTGATGCTGAACGCCTGGAGATGCTTCACCTGGCTACAAAGAAATTTCCCTGGGCCAGTGTAAATAAGCTTGATCTGCAGCTTCCCCCACCCAGCTGGAGCTGGAGACTGGCCGAGCATTTTCACCAGGCTCACCCGAAGGATGAGCTTTTCTGGCTCATGGGGACAGATCAATGGGAGCAATTGCACCGCTGGGCCCGCTACGACTATCTCTGCGAGCTGCTCCACTTCATTGTATACCACCGGGAGGAAGTTCCGCAGCCACGCGTGGGCGTACGCAGCACGTTCATCTGCGTCGGAATGCACCCGGCCTCATCATCGGGTATCCGCAAAGCCCTGCAACAGGGGCATCCCATCCCCGACGGCTGGCTGCCCCCTTCGCTTGAAAGCTATCTGGCACGCCAGAAGAAAGCACAGCCTTCCGGGCGCACCTGAATCAGCGCTTTCGGGAGCCACGCAATTTCTTATCTTTCTTCTTTTTCTTCCGGGGAGCACCTCCCTTTTTCCGGGCATCGGTCTGCGCTTTTTCTTCAAGAACGGAATCGGCTGCATCCAGACGAGAATGCCAGATGAGGCTGTCTTCCCGGAAGAGAATCCACTCCATCGGCTGGCCCTGCATATATCTCCGTAACATGTTTGAAAACATTTGTTTATCAGGCAGACGACTGCCCAGGCGGAATATATCCAGAGCATCTTCATCTTCCACATCCACCACTTTCAATGGCTTCTGGTCAAGACGCTGCATCAGAAGGCAGAAACCACCTTTGCCGCCAGCATCAGCATAAAGAACCTGCATCTCGTATGTACGCCCCTTTTCCACATGAAAGGGCTCGCCAGCAGATAAGCCACCGCATTCGCTGTTCCACGTTTCAGCGCCGGGAACCCTGACTTTTTCCTCCTTCTGACGCCGCGAGGCCGTTTTTTTTGACCTTGGTTCTGTTGCACCCAACTCATCCAGCTGCATCGTGCCGGACTTCAACACAAGTTTCTCGCCAAAACGCACCAGCAGCATATCATCCCCCATCCCCACAAAGCGAAACCTACCACTCACGGGAGCCTCCACAACGCCTTTGTACAAAACGAGTACGCCGCCACTCTGCCCATCATTCATCATGAAACATGAAGGAACGACAGACGAGGAACACAGGGGCAAATAAAAGCTTGTGCCATAAAGCAGACAATCGCTCTTCGAGAGGCTCTCCAATTTCCCTGCATCCCAGCCGGCATCCACAAACTCTTTGACCACTGCAAGACTTTCCTTCGGTGAGCCCTCTTTAAGCCTGTAACATTCTCCCGGCAGAGCGGCAGCCCTCTTTATGGAAGTGTTGCCTGAATCGCCCTCTGCTGCAGCCATGGGAAACCACAGACAGAAACAAGCTATTACCTTATGAAAAGCATTCATGATATTCACGTTCCAGACACATTTTATATCCTATTTTCCTTTCCTTTGTCAACAAGAAAACCGCCGGCTACATCGCCAGCGGTTTTGCTTATGCAAGCTCAGCCTGCTTTTCTGCAACATTTTTACAGACTGTCGCCGAAGTCCTCGCGGAACTTGGCGGCCAGCTTCTCCTGCCAGTCGCTCAGCGGCTGCAGGCGGCCGAAGAAGAAGCGGAGCACCTCGGGCTCTTCCACCCACTTCAGACCACCGATGAGGTGACGGTTGTCGTACAACCACTTCACGCGGTCAGCGCAGTACTTCACCTGAGAAAGCGTGAACACACGGCGCGGGCAGGCCAGACGCACCAGCTCTAGCTCAGCGTAGTTCTCAGAGCCGTCGGGGTTGCGCTGCTCGGAAAGGGAACCACGCTCCATGCCTCGGATACCGCCGGCGATGTAGAGGGCCGTAGCCAGAGCACCTGCGGGGTACTGCTCGTGCGGAATGTCAGGCAAGAACTCAGAAGCGTTGATGTGTGCGCCGAGGCCACCGGCGGGCTTCACCATCGGCACGCCGTATTCGGAAAGCTCCTTCACCAGGTATTCAATGAAGATAGGGCCCTGGTTGATGATTTCTTCGTCCAGAGTCTCCAGCAGACCAATGGCCATAGCCTCCATGGCACGCACTTCCATACCGCCGTAGGTCAGGAAACCTTCGTACAGCGGGATGAAGGCCTTCATCTTGAGGATAAGTTTCTCGTTGTTGGAGATGATGGCACCACCGCGGGCAAAGCCCAGCTTGCGGCTGGAGAAGTAAATCAAGTCCATCGCATCAGCAAGCTTGCGGATGATTTCTGCGATGGTCATATTCCTGGCAGCCTCTTCGCGGGTCTTGATGAAGTACAGGTTGTCCTGGAGCAGAGAAGCATCCAGTACAGACATAACGCCGAATTCCTTACATACAGCAGCAACCTCAAGCATGTTCTCCATGGAAAGAGGCTGGCCACCAATCAGGTTCGTGCCGGCTTCGATACGCACAAAGGGAACGTGCTCCGGACCAACCTCCTGAATCAGCTTGCGGAGGCGGGGAATGTCGAAGTTACCCTTGAAAGGCAGGTCGAGGTTCGGGTCGAGACCTTCCTCGGTGATGAGCTCCTCCACACGGCCACCCTTGCGGGTGATGTGTGCCTTGGTGGTGGTGAAGTGGAAATTCATGGGTACCACGTCGCCTTCCTTCACAAAGGTCTCTGCAAGAATGTTCTCACAGGCGCGGCCCTGGTGAGCGGGCAGGAAGTGCTTGGTGCCGAACACCTGCTCAATCACGCGGGAAAGACGGTTGAAAGTCTCGGAACCGGCGTAGGAGTCGTCAGCCTGCATGGAGGCTGCTACCTGGTTGTCACTCATGGCATTCACGCCGGAATCGGTCAGCATGTCCATGAACACATCCTTATTCTGCAGAAGGAATGTATTGTTACCAGCGTCGCGAAGCTTCTGCACGCGCTCCTCTACCGTGGGCAGAAACAGCTTCTGAACCACACGCACCTTGTGCATTTCCAACGGCACCTGATGCTCTTCTTTATAGAACTTTACAATAGACATGATAAACGTTTCGGTATATGGTAAATTCAACGCCCGCTTAGAGCGCAAAACGTGAGCGGATTCTAGCACAGCGAAAAGCTTTATGTCAACGCTTATATGAGGAATGAGCCTGTGCCCCGCAGGCTTTGAGTGTCATATTATATCATGACCCCGGAAGCAGGGGTCGAAAATACACTCCGGTCTTGAGTACATGAGGGGTATGTGGTAGAATCTCGCCCATGATTAGTGAGAAGCCGGTGGTACAGGAACTGGTGGCGCTGATGCTGGCGCATGGAGTGACCAGGGTGGTGCTTTGCCCGGGCAGCCGCAATTCCCCCATTGTGGCCACCCTGGCGGAACAACCAAGCATAGAATGCCGCAGCGTGACAGATGAACGCAGCGCTGGCTTTGTAGCGCTGGGCTGGGCGCAGCAGGCGCAGGCTCCGGTGGCCGTGGTGGTGACCTCCGGCAGCGCAGTGCTGAACCTGCACCCCGCCGTGGCCGAGGCCTTTTACCGCAAGACTCCCCTTCTCGTCATTTCAGCCGACCGTCCGGAGGCGTGGATTGGCCAGAATGATGGCCAGACACTTCCCCAGCCGGGGGTATTCAACACACTGGTGCGTTTTTCAGCCCAGGTGCCGGAGGACGATGTCTGGCACGCCAACCGCCTCATCAACGAGGCTCTGCTGGAGCTGCGCCACCGCAGCGGCGGCCCGGTGCATCTGAACCTGCCGCTCTCCGAACCATTTTTCGGCATGGTGGAAGCAGAGATGCCGCCGGTGCGAGTGATTCAGCGCACCGAAGCCACCCGCATGAACGCGGATGAAGAGGAAGCCCTGCTGGAAGAAGCCGCCGCATTGCCGCGCCGCATGATTCTGCTGGGGCAGCAGGAGATACCGAGCCCGCTGCTGGCAAAACTGGCAGCAGAAAAACAATTTGCCATAGTGGGCGAGCATATTGCCAATGCGCCCTTTGCCGACTGCTGCCGCCCGGATACCCTGCTGGGGGCTAATCCCACCGCGGACTGGAGCCCGGATTTGCTCATCACCTGCGGGGGCGATGTGATTTCGAAGAGGTTGAAGAAGCTGCTGCGAACCCACCCGCCTAAGGCGCATTGGCACATCTCGGCAGATGGCGAAGTGGTGGATTCATTCTGCGCTCTCACCCGTGTACTGGAAGGCGATGCCGATGAGTTCTGGGATTTACTCGAAGCATTTGCCGAAGAGGGTGACGAGGATTACCGAGCCCGCTGGCAGAGCGCACCCGTGCCGCTGCCACTGGCAGATGACGAACGGAGCGGTATGCGCTGGGTGGGTGAGTTGATGGCCAGCCTGCCGGAGGGCAGCGTGCTGCATCTGGGCAACAGCTCGGCCGTGCGCTATGCACAGCTCTTCCCCCTGCCTGCAGGTATCCGCAAAGTTCTCTGCAACCGCGGCGTAAACGGCATTGAGGGCAGCGTTTCCTCCGCTGCGGGCTATGCCATGGCAGAACCAGAGCGGCTGCACTTCCTCATCATCGGCGATTTGAGCATTTTCTATGATTTGAACGGCCTGCTCCAGGCGCAGCAATGCCCGAACCTGCGTATCCTGCTGCTCAACAACCAGGAGGGAGGCATTTTCGGCACCCTGCCCGGCATGTCACCCTGCCCGGCTATCCGAGCCCCGCATGGCGAGAGCATCATGGGGTGGTGCGGCTGCAACTTTAAAACCCGCCAGGTGCTGATTGCCAGCCACTGGCCGGAGGCGCTCGAAATGCTGCTTTCTCGCGAGCCGAAACCCGTGCTGGTGGAAGCTGTTACGATTACAGATGAAGATGCCGCCATCTTAAAGGAATTTTACAAGAATAATTGATTATGAAACGCGAGTGGACTCCCATCAAGGAATACAAAGACATCATTTTTGACCAATATAACGGCATTGCCCGCATCACCATCAACCGCGAGCGCTACCGCAACGCCTTCACCCCGCTCACCACGGCGGAAATGAGTGATGCACTGCGGCTCTGCCGCGAAATGCCGGATATTTCCGTGGTGGTGCTCACCGGCGCGGGCGATACGGCATTCTGCGCCGGCGGCGATATGAATGTGAAGGGCCGCGGCGGCTACGTGGATACCGAGGGTGTTCCCCGCCTCTCGGTGCTGGATGTGCAGAAGCAGATTCGCTCGCTGCCCAAGCCGGTTATTGCTGCGG